>Ga0155189_143_pt1 | contig 31725 bp, 31 predicted proteins | sample RifCSPhighO2_02_FD_106157 | JGI IMG/M metagenome (GOLD analysis project Ga0155189, IMG submission 106157) | Candidatus Zambryskibacteria bacterium RIFCSPHIGHO2_02_38_10.5
CACATGATAAATAGTGGTGGGCAAAATATGCACATGATAAATAGTGGTGGGCAAAATATGACCAATGAACTTTCAAAATCTCTAGGTATCCCGCTTCCAGAGGCCGAAATATTGAAGCGGTGCAAAACCTCTTGAAAGAAAAAGAAGTCAACGCTACCACTAGGATTTGCGGAGTTGCCATACCTTTTTCTTCAAGTCTTATCACTGTTATTGAATTGCCAAATCAATCTCTAAAACAGCTGGCAGAAATGATACCGATTGAAGCTCGCAAGTACATTCCCGTGCCTATTTCCGAGGTAGCTTTGGACTGGTATGTTATCCCAAAAGATAGAAATCCGGAATCAGAACCGACTCCAAACACGGACCGAGACGGCAAAATTGTTTTGGAAAAGCAGGAAGTGCTTATTGTGGCTCTGCACAACGACACCATCACTCGCTATCACGATATTGTTACAAAAAGCGCCCTCCAGGCCACATTTTTTGAAATAGAAATTTTCAGCACTATGCGTTCTATTTTGGACCAGGAACTGACCCCTGTTCTTCTGATAGATATGGGAGCGACCTCAACCAAACTTTATATTGTGGAGCGGGGTATTTTGCGTTCATCCCACATGATAAATAGTGGTGGGCAAAATATGACCAATGAACTTTCAAAATCTCTAGGTATCCCGCTTCCAGAGGCCGAAATATTGAAGCGTGAAAAGGGACTTTTAGGCGAGATTAATGGAATAGAGATAAAAAATGTCATCACTGTGACACTTGACTATATTTTCTCCGAAGCAAACCGCACCGTACTGGCTTATCAAAAAAAATACAACAAAAATGTAAGCAAAGTAATCTTAGTTGGGGGAGGAAGCGCCTTGAAAGGGGTGGTGGATGTGGCTAAGGGCTCTTTTCAAACAGAGGTTTTGGGTGGAGACCCTTTTGCAAAAGTGCTCTCGCCGGCATTTCTAGAAAAAGTCTTGCGTGAAACCGGTCCGGAATTTGCAGTTTCTGTCGGCGTGGCTCTTCGTTGTCTGCAAGAGTTGGAATAGTCGCTCCGATCTTTTTCACGAATATCATCGTCTAAAATCCTCAGAGCTTCAATGATTACATATTCTATACACAGTTTAGATAGTTTTTTATTTTGATATGGTGTAAAATCAAGGTAACTGTATGGAGCCGAAATTTCAAACATCGTTCATTCCCAAAAAACCGATTATATCGGAGCCGGGGTCTAGAGTTGCCGTCTCGCACAGCATCAATATTTTCTCTGCTATTGCCACCATTGTTTTTGTGCTGACTATCCTTACCTCGGGAGGAGTTTTCATATACAAAAACATTTTAGAGAGTCAGATTCTTCTCTCCGATAAAAGTTTGAATGCTGCGCGGGAAGCTTTTCATCCAGAGAAAATACAGGAGCTTATTGATGCCGACTCTCGCATCATGGCCACCAAAAGGCTTTTGGAAAAACATGTGGCTGTTTCCGAACTTCTGACACTACTCCAGTCCCTTACGGTCAAAAGGATGCGTTTTACTAGCTTGTCATATATAAATAAAAATACTGGCTTGCCGACGCTTTCTATAGACGGTGAGGCGGCCACATACAATGCTTTGGCCGAACAAAAAGACATTTTTGGTCAAAACGAATTCATCAAAAATCCTCAGTTTTCCAATTTTAGTTTGATGGACAATGGCGCTGTTTCGGTCAAATTTTTTACAACACTTGACCCGAAACTAGTTTCTTACAAAAAATACATAGAGTCTAAATCTGAAATACAAATATGAAAAATTTAGCCCCATTTATCATCATAGCAATATCTCTCGGTATGTATTTTCTCTATGTTAGTCCGACTATGGCAGACATTCGTCTTTTGTCCGCTAAAAAATCAGAATACACCAATGTTCTTTTGAAATCCAAAGAGCTTGGAGCAAAGCGCGATTCTGTATTGATTGCATATAATAGTATTAGAGAAGAAGACGTTGACCGACTCTCCAAAGTTATTCCTACTAAATTTGACCAGGTCCGTTTGGTCAATGATATAAATACCATGGCAAATCGCTATGGCATGAAGGTCACTGATTTCAAAGTTGAAGAATCCAAAGCCGAAGTTCGTAGCGACATTATAAGCCAGAGTAAAGAAGAATTGTACAAAACTATTGCTGTTACATTTACCACAAACGGACAATATATCGAGTTCATACGATTTCTACGCGACCTTGAGTCAAGTTTAAGACTTATTGATGTCGGTTCGCTTTCCATAAAAACAGACGGTGGCAAGTCATCGGGAGCCCACTCTCTGGATTATTCAATCCAAATTTACACATACTCTCTAAGATAATGCATCAAATATATGGCAATAAACTCAACACAAAAATTACTGATAACAATGACAATACTTCTTGCATTAGGATTTTTCGGATACGAAATGTTTTGGAAGAGCCCAAAGCCCTTGGCCGAATCCGCAGATTCTTCGGCTGAAATAGTAGGAGAAGATATTCTAATTCTTGTGGAGAAGTTACGAGCCGTTTCCATTGACCAGTCAATCTTTTACTCTATTCTTTTTAAGAGTTTGAAGGATTCTTCCACGGCCATTATTTCCGAGTCCAAAGGCAGATTAAACCCATTTGCCACAATCGGAGCAGAATAAATCGAGACAAGAGGACAGAGATACGAGAAACGAAGAATTCAAAATCGTAACTCTCTACTCGGTACTCGTAACTCTACTAAAATTATGGATATACTCCAAACACTTGTAAAAAAGGGAATAGTGGAGAAAGGAGGGGTTGCTAAAATTGAGAATGAAATTGAATCTCTCGGCATCTCTCTGGAAGAAGCTCTGATAAAGCGGGGAGTTTCTTTGAGCGCTATTTTGGAGGCCAAAGGAGAGTATTTTGACATACCAACAAAAAATTTGGAAGGAGTGGATATAACTGGAAAAGTCCTTGATTATATTCCGGAAGATTCAGCTATGCATTATAGGTTTGTGCCTGTGGGTATATCTGACAGCACTCTTTTTGTGGGGATGGTTGACCCCGATGACATGGAAGCTCATGACGCTTTAAATTTTATTTCTTCCAAGTTGGGCATGCCCTTTAAAATTTTTGTTATTACCGAAACAGACTTTGCCAAAGTTTCCACTTTGTACAAAGGACTTTCCGGCGAAGTTTCCAGGTCTCTTTCAGAATTGGAAACGGAAATCAAGTTGGAATCAGAAGGTAAAGATGGCGAGGAACTTCTTTCCGAATCGGCCAAACCTGAAAATGGAGAACACGAAAAACAACTGGCCGAAGACGCTCCGGTCACAAAAATAGTGGCCACACTTTTACGCTATGCCACAGATGGCAATGCATCGGACATTCACATAGAGCCGGGTCGGGAATCCGTCAAGGTCCGTTTTCGAGTTGATGGGGTGATGAACACAAGTCTTATTTTGCCACTAAAAGTTCACTTGGCTGTCATTGCTCGGATTAAAATTCTCTCTAATATGAGATTGGATGAAAAGCGCAAACCCCAAGACGGCAGGTTTACGGCTAAAATTGAGGGCAGACGGATTGATTTTCGTGTTTCCACTTTTCCAACATATTTTGGCGAGAAAGTGGTCATGCGTCTTCTTGACAAGGAAAAAGGGGTCAAGAAATTAGATGATATTGGTATGAGCAAAAGAAATCTGGAGTTAGTTAAAGCGGCCATAAAAAAGCCCTACGGTCTGATTCTTATTTCTGGGCCGACCGGCTCTGGAAAGACTACCACTTTGTATTCTATGTTGAACGAAGTGGATCGCGAGCATCAAAATGTTCTTTCTCTGGAAGACCCGATAGAATACAACATTGAAGGCATGTCCCAGTCCCAAGTTAAACCAGAAATTGGCTACACCTTCGCTTCGGGTCTTCGCACCACCCTTCGTCAAGATCCGGATGTCATTATGGTTGGAGAAATCAGAGATAAGGAAACTGCTCAACTGGCCATCCAGGCCGCCCTGACTGGACATTTGGTCTTTTCTACCATTCACACCAATTCGGCAACTGGAGTTATCCCTCGGCTTATAGACATGGGAGTTGACCCGTTTCTTATCGCCCCAACTCTCATTTTAGCCATGGCTCAACGTCTGACACTAGGCCTCTGTCCTGGCGCTGGCACCCCTCTTCCTGTGGAGGGCAGTCTCAAATTGATGATAGATAAGCAATTCAGTGATTTGCCCCAGAAGTATATTGACGAGATAGAATTTACGGACAAAGTATACAAGGCAAGCATTACGGCTGATTGTCCCAACGGCACTCGTGGACGAGTGGCCGTGATTGAGGTCATGGAAATGGACAAAGACCTAGAAGCTATTATTTTGAAAAATCCGACAGAAGCAAATATAACCAAGGCGGCCAGAAACAAAGGAATGCTGACCATGAAAGAAGACGCCATTATAAAAGCAATGCATCAACTCGTTCCTTTTGAAGAGGTCAATACACTGTGATACAATAGAATATAGAATCAAGAATTAAGAATATAGAAAAAACTAAATTCTAACTTCTACCGAACCTATGACTGAAATAAATAAACAACTGAAGATACTTCTCATAGACGATGATCGTTTTCTGCTTGATATGTATCTTTTGAAGTTTAAAAAATCTGGTCTAACAATTGATACGTCATCAAACTCGCTTTCGGCCTTAGAGAAAATTCGGGAGAAACATGATTACGATATCGTGCTCTTGGATATTATTATGCCAGGAATGGATGGTTTGGAACTTTTGAAAATCATCCGAAATGAAAAACTTGTGCCAAAGGCCGTTATCATCATGCTGACCAACCAAGCCGATGATTTCCAAAAAGCCAAAGATTTGGCGGTTGACGGCTATATTATAAAAGCCACAACTATTCCGTCAGAAGTGGTGGGTCAGGTTTTGCAAATTTATAATGTTAAGCGCGCGCAATAATGCAAGAAAATAATGACAGCTGATTACAAAAAAGAATTCAAAGATTTAATCGCCACGGTAATTGTTGAAAATGCATCGGATTTGCATCTCTCCGAAGACCGAGAGCCCATTATTCGTGTTTCCAGTTTTCTTATTCCTTTGGTAAAGCATCCCTTGCTTTCGCGCCAGGATATAAAAGCAATTTTAGACGAGCTTCTTGATTCGGCAAAAAAAGAGATTTTTTTGGAAAAAAAAGAAGTGGATTTTGCCTACACCGATACAGTCGGAACGAGGTTTCGTGGAAACGCCTACTTTCACCTTGGCAAAATAAGTATTGCTCTTCGTTTGGTGCGAAAACAGATAAAAACATTTGAGGAACTTGGTTTACCACCCATTTTGGAGACATTTACAAACAAACAACAAGGATTTTTTCTTGTTGTTGGTCCTACCGGTCAGGGTAAAAGTACGACCTTGGCCACCATGATAGAAAACATTAACCAGCACCGTATGGAGCACATTATCACTATTGAAGACCCGATTGAATTTATTTTTGAATCCAAAAAATCCATCATTGACCAGCGAGAAATATTGCAGGATACTCCAGATTTTCATACCGCTCTCCACGGCATGTTTCGTCAGGATGTGGATGTTATGATGATAGGAGAAATGCGCACACCCGACGATATGTCTGCGGCGGTTACGGCGGCTGAAACTGGACATTTGGTTTTTTCCACTTTACATACCAATAACGCCGCCCAGACAGTGGAGAGAATTATAGATTCATTTGATAATGTGCAACAACAACAACAAATACGTTACCAGCTTTCAGGAACACTTCTCGGTATTTTCTCCCAGCGTCTTATCCCGCGTGTTTCCGGAGGACTTATTCCGGCCTGTGAACTTTTAATAAATAACAGCGCTGTGGCAAATCTCATACGGGAAAACCGTACCCATGAAATTAATTCGGTTATTGAAACCTCTGCGGACGGAGGCATGATTGACTTGAACAGATATCTTGCCGACTTGGTTAGGGCGGGGGAGATAACCATAGAGAACGCATATCTCCATTCTCTTAATTCAAAGGGACTGGAAAAAATGTTATGATTTTTACTTACAAAGCATTTACAAAAGAAGGAGAGGAAACAAAAGGCACTGCTGAGGCCTTTAGTGTTGATGCGGCTATTAGTCAATTGCAAAAAAGAGGATTGGTTATTTCTGAAATTCACGCTCCGAATGAAAAAAGATTAAAAATTTCTTTTCTTTCACTATTTAATCGCGTCTCAAACAAAGATATAGTCATTTTGTCTCGTCAAATGGCTACTCTCTTTTCTGCCCAGATTTCGGCCTTGCGTATTTTTCGCCTGCTGGCTTCTCAAGTGGAAAATTCTACCCTAAAGAAATATCTTACTGAAATATCAGACGACCTTTCTGGTGGTACTTCCATCTCTTCCGCTTTGGCCCGTCACCCAGATGCTTTTTCCTCATTTTATGTCAATATGGTGCGGGCCGGAGAAGAATCAGGCAAGCTGGATGAAACATTCAACTATTTGGCTGATTATTTGGATAGGTCATACGAAGTAACCTCAAAAGCCAAAAACGCCTTGATTTACCCGGCTTTCGTTATAATGACCTTTGTTGGAGTAATGATACTGATGCTGACGGTTATTATTCCGAAAATTGCTCTGATGATTGTTGATTCTGGCCAGGAAGTGCCGATTTATACCAAAATTGTTTTGTGGTTTAGTAGTATCTTTGTAAACTATGGTATTTTCTTGGCAGTCGGTTTTGTTATTTTATATTTTGTGGTATGGAAATTCAGTCGTACAGAGGAAGGAGCTATTACTCTGGACAATATTTCTTTAAATGTGCCTTATATAGGCGACCTCTATCGCAAGCTCTATCTTTCTCGTATTGCTGATAACTTAAATACCATGATTATAAGCGGCATACCTATACTGCGAGCTTTGGAGATAACTTCGGCAGTGGTGGACAATCATGTCTACAAGTCAATTCTTGAAAACACACTTTCTATGGTCAAAGGCGGAAGCTCTCTCTCTACTGCTTTTGACGCACACAAAGAGATACCAGGCATTATGGTTCAGATGATAAAAGTGGGAGAGGAGTCCGGCGAGCTGGGTACTATACTGAAAACTCTGGCCAAGTTTTATCAGCGTGAGGTTACCACTGCTGTTGACACTCTTGTCGGTCTGATAGAGCCGGTTATGATTGTCTCTCTTGGTTTGGGAGTGGGAATTCTTTTAGCCGCAGTACTGATGCCCATTTATAATATAGCCAGCTCAGCTTAGTGCTTTGGTCTTTTTACTCAATCACCTCTAGGCGAGATTCCGTCTGCTATATACTGTTTTATGAGTGATTGGTACGGCATATCTAGTTCATGGGCGTGTTCTTTGACTCGCGCAATTAAGTGTGATGGTAGTCGCAGTGAAATAGGTTGAGAAGATGCTTTTAAGTTGGGGAACGACACTTTTTCGAAGTCAGATGGTTTAAAATGTTTTGCTAAGTCAATCCTTGACCAAAAAGCTCGTTCTGCGTCTTCGTTTTTAAACTTTGGTATTTTAATTTTTTTATTCATATTATTTCAATTTTTAATATAATTCATACTCTTTACGTTTTAAGTCCCTTGCTGAAATAATTCTTAATTTATCTTTTCTTAAGGTAAATATAATAAATAATGGTCGTTGTTTTTTGGTTTGTCCTATCATAATATAACGTTCTTCTTTTGCTGAATGCTGGGTGTCCTTCAGTATTTTTTTGTTTTGATCAAAAAATACTTCCTCACATTCCTCGTCCGCTACTTGATGTTTCGAAAAGTTTTTATTCTTATTTCCTTTATCCCATTCAAAATCAGAAACTTGTTCAAGCATCTTTAGATACATAATATTATTGTAGCGTGGTGTATATACATTTGTCAAATGAGTTATCCACAAGGAGACCTTTGCATTTTTGGAAGGGGGCTGTATAATTGGAACATAGATTATATACAGTTTTATTAATAAGTTTTATATATTACATATGATAAAAAGATTTAGCAAAAGTTTTCCAAAAATTTATACAGCGGGTTTTACATTGATTGAGCTTTTGGTGGTTATTGCCATCATAGGAATTCTCTCTTCGGTTGTTCTGGCTTCACTTAATAGTGCTCGAGCCAAAGGTTCAGATGGAGCTGTCAAAGCAAATATGAACGGCATTCGTTCACAAGCCGAAATTGTTTATGATACTGCAGGTGGTAGTTATGCTGCTATATGTGACGATGGTGTCATAGACAAACAACTTAATGCCGCAAGTAGTGCTGGTTCAGGCAATACAACTTCTGATGTTTGTTTGGATGCTTCGGGAGCGTGGGCGGCAAGTGCTCCTATGAAAACACCAAACAAGTATTGGTGTGTGGATAGTACAGGGACATCACAACAAACAGGGGGGCCAGCGACTACGACGGTTTGTCCAGCAGCAGGTTGATTTAGTTTATTTGAGGTATTACAAAAAACCGGACTAATTATGTTAGTTGCCGGTTTTTTTGTTTTACTAAAGCTTTAGTGGGATGTATAATTACAGCATGTACATTACTTCTCTCATTTTCATATTTATCCTCGGCGCAATCGTTGGCAGTTTTGTAAATGTGGTTTCTCTGCGTTACAATACTGGCCGTTCTTTTATTTTAGGTCGTTCCCACTGCTTTGTCTGTAATACTTCTCTTCGGTGGTATGAAATGGTTCCGCTTTTTTCTTTCTTTTTCCTTGGTGGCAAGTGTGACACTTGCAAAAGCAGAATATCTTTCCAATACCCGATTGTTGAATTTCTAACAGGGCTTATTTTTGCCCTCATAGCCATGCGACAATTCTATTTATGGCCAATATACAGCGGTTTCCAGTACGGACTTCTTTACTCGGTGTTGTTTTTCCTATACTATGCTTTCGTTTTTAGCTTGCTTTTAGTCATAGTCATTTACGATATCCGTCACAAAATTATTCCCAATGTTCTGGTTTATTTATTTATCGGTTTGAGTATCATAAAATTGGGATTGTTTTTCTATTTCAAAAATTTCTCTTTAACTCCGACTCTGATGTTTGACTTAATTTCGCCCCTTCTACTATTTGTTCCCTTTGCTCTACTCTGGCTTATTTCCAGAGGGAAGTGGATCGGTTTTGGTGACGCCAAACTGGTTTTTGGCATTGGAGCCCTTTTAGGTTTTGTTTTTGGCATTGGAGCGGTTATACTCTCCTTTTGGCTCGGCGCCATATGGGGCTTATGTCTCTTGGCCCGAAGCAAACTTTTTCCGAAAACAGGTAGCATAGGACTAAAATATCAAGTGCCTTTTGCTCCATTCCTTATTGCCGCTACGGCCATAGTTTTCTTTACTCGCATTGATGTGTTAGGTCTGGGTCAACTACTAGGTTTATTGTAAAAATATGTTCTATAAAAAATCTCTATCTGGCTTTACTATAATTGAGCTTATGGTTTCCATAAGTATTGTCAGTGTTATCATGACGGTCGTCCTTTTTACTTATTCTTCTTTCAACGATTCGTTAGCACTCTCTGCCGCAGGACAAGAAGTGGCAAGCGCCGTGCGACAAGCCCAGACTTATGGCCTGTCGGTTAAAGAATTCTCCGTAGGAAGCGAACAGTTTACATCTGGCTATGGTATTTACTTTGACCCTGTTAGCGACCCTACCAATTATTATATTTTTGTAGATATAAATGGCAATAAAAAATATGATTCTGGTGGCGGATGTGGTGTTGTCGGTACAGAGTGTGTGGAGACAGGTACTTTGCGAAACAATGTAAATGTCTCTTCAGTATGTGATGCCTCTTCATGTCCCCCTTCCGGCGCTCGCAGTTTACATGTTACATTTTTGCGACCAAACCCAGATGCCGTTATAAATTTTGTAAATGACGCAGGGACTACAATAGGCGCTCTTACTGGGAAAATTACTCTAAAATCCGCCAAAGGTATAGAGCTCAAGGTAACAGTAGAGTCCACTGGACAGATATCGGTACAATAAACAGTTGCAAGTTCATAAAGTTATAAAGTTCATAAAGTAAATTCATATTCCACTTTACAAACTTTACAAACTTTATAACTTTATAAACTAAAACTATGAAAGTACTACTGCATAATAAAATACCACCGAGTAAAAAAAGAGATTCTCATTGTGGTTTTACACTAATTGAACTTATGGTAGCCGTTAGTATTTTCACACTTGTTATGACTATCAGCATGGGCTCAATCCTTGCTGTCTTTGATGCCAATAAAAAATCTCAAACTTTGCGCGCCGTTATGGATAATGTCAATTTCACTCTGGAAGGTATGACTCGCGCTATCCGTTTTGGTCGCAATTATCATTGCGGAAGTGGGGGTGATACAGCACAACCGTTTTCTTGTGATGACGGCCGGACTTCACTCTCTGTTTTAGATCAAAACGGTAAGAAACATACATATACATTAAATACAATAACTAATCGCATTGAGCGGACAATTGATGACCGCACTCCTTACCCCGTAACCTCACCAGATGTTACAATTAACAAACTGACTTTTTATGTTCTAGGAGCGTATCCATACTGCAGTTTAGGGTGTAGTCCCACAGATATGCTTCAACCGAGAGTGATAATGGTAGTCGGCGGACATTCTGGAGTAAAACTAAACATCAAATCATCTTTCAGTTTGCAAACAACCGTATCCCAACGCGCCTTTGATTTTCAGTAAGATAATTTCTAATTTTCAGTGTTTTTCCATTTGGATTCATCTGGACTTTTTATCTAAATAATTTATATGGAAGTTATAATTACCACCAGTATATTGGTGGTAATTTAAAAAGAGATTTTACGGACACTGATGCCATACAAGGTTCCACCTTGTACCACATACACTTAACTTGCGCGGTCGCGTAAGTTAAGTGTATGTGGAAAAGTCGGAGTCTCTGAGAGTGCTTTGGCCAGAAAGAGATTTTGCGATATAATAAGATGAATGCAATCTAAAATGTTGAAAAATAGTAATGGTTTCACTTTAGTAGAGACACTTGTGGCTATAAGCATTTTGACGCTTTCTATTGCCGGGGCCTTTACTGCCGTCCAAAGCGGTATTCAATCATCAACATTTGCTAAAGACCAGATAACCGCTTTTTGGCTTGCTCAAGAGGGAATGGAATTTATCAAAAACAGGCGAGATGAGAACGCACTCAATTCTATAAGCGGAGGAAGCGCCACTTGGCTCTCTGGACTTTCTGCTGTTTCGGATGACCCTTGTTGGTTTGGGGGGGGTGGAGTATCTCAAAAAACATGTATTATTGATTCTCCTATACCTTCAAACACTGCTCCTTGTTCTCTAGGATTTGGCACTTGTCCTAACATAAAACAAGATGCCACAAGCGGTTTGTTTGGGCACGCTTCTTCATGGACGGATACAAATTTTAAGCGAGAGATACAATTCCAGTCAATTTCAGCAAATGAAGTTTTGATTACTATAAAAATAAGTTGGACAAACAGGAATTTAGCTAAATCTTTTGAAGTAACGCAGAGCTTGTTTAATAGGCAATAAAATTTATGAAAAATAATAAAGGATTCACATTGCTTGTCGCTATTGTTACCACTTCGCTTCTCTTGCTTGTTAGTTTTGTGGTAGTCAATGTGGCTCTAAAACAGCTTGTTTTAGCTAACGCAAGTCAAGAATCACAGTATGCTTTTTACGCCGCTGATAGTGGCACTGAATGTGCCGTTTATCATGACCTCAAAACCATTCCCACGCCGTTTTCTTTACCATTTAGAAGTTTTTCGTGCAATGGTTCTAACATAACACCGACTCTTGTTAGTAATGACGGAGTTGTTGTCACAAGCAGATTTACTGTTAATTTTCCAAAAGGATGTGCTGTTGTTACTGTTGCTAAAAATGTAAATGGTTCTACCTCTATAGATTCTAGAGGATACAACACATGCCCTTCCGGAGCTTTGCGCCGTTTTGAAAGAGGTGTTACCTTAAGTTATTAAAATGAAAAATGTCACAGATAGGATAGAAAAGCTCAAAAAGACGATTAAAAAACATAGTCGTCTATATCACACTTTGGACAATCCGGAAATATCGGACGAAGCGTATGATTCGTTAATCAAAGAATTAGCCAGCTTGGAAGAAAAATATCCAAAACTTAAAACAAAAGATACTCCGTCAGAGCGGGTTGGAGGGGAGCCACTCCAAGAGTTTGTAAAAGTGGCACATGAAAAGCGTCAATGGTCATTTGATGATGTTTTTAATTTTGAGGAGTTGCAAAAATGGGAGAAAAAATTAAAAAATTTTATCCTTCGACGAGCTCAGGCCTTCGGCTCTGAGACTCAGGCTCGAAGAGATAACGCCGAACGGGTTATAAAAAAAGGAGGTCTTCAGGATGAAAAAATAGAATATTGCTGTGAGCTTAAAATTGATGGATTGAAAATCGTACTGACATATGAGAATGGTAATTTTGTCCGAGGCGCGACACGAGGAGATGGTCAAGTTGGAGAAGATGTCACAAGTAATGTCAAAACAATTCGCAGTGTTCCCCTGACTATTTCAGAAAAAGTTGATTTGGTTGCTGTGGGTGAAATATGGATGAGCGCTAAAAATCTAGAGAAAATAAATAAAGAGAGAGGAAAACAAGGGTTATCTTTGTACGCCAATACTCGCAATGTGGCGGCTGGTTCTATGAGACAGCTTGACCCAAAACTGGTGGCCGAACGCAATTTGGATTCGTTTACATACGATATAGATTTATACGGAGGCGTTGCCTCCGTAGTTTCTAAAATACCAAAGACGCAGTCGGAGGAACTGGAACTTTTGGAAAAACTCGGTTTCCGGACAAATCCACAGCACGCCGTGTTTAAAGATCTGCAAGGTGTGGAAGAGTTTTATAAAAAATGGTCAAAGAAAAAAAATAGTCTGGATTACGGTTTGGACGGAATTGTTATAAAAGTTAATTCTCGAAAGATTCAGGAAGCTTTGGGATATACAGGTAAATCGCCACGCTGGGGAGTAGCATACAAATTCCCCGCACAGCAGGTAACGACTGTTGTGGAAAATATAGTCCTTCAAGTCGGCCGTACTGGTGTTCTTACTCCTGTGGCCCATCTCCGTCCTGTGACAGTTGCTGGCTCTACAGTTTCCCGAGCAACCTTACATAACGAAGACGAAATACGTCGGCTTGATGTTCGAATTGGAGACACTGTCATATTGCAAAAAGCCGGAGATGTCATTCCCGATATTGTTTCTGTGGTCAAGGAACTTCGTTCTTCTAAATCAAGGCCGTATATTTTTCCTACCAATGTGCCAGAATGTGGTGGAGACGGAAAGATAGAGCGCATACCAGGTCAGGCGGCGTGGAGATGTGTCAATAAAAATTCTTTTGAACAGCAAAAGCGCAAATTTTATCATTTTGTAAGCAAAAAGGCCTTTGATATTACAGATATGGGTCCAAGAGTTACAGATGTTTTACTAGAGAAGAATTTGATATCCGAATACGCCGATATTTTTACACTAAAAAAAGGGGATTTACTCTCACTTCCGAGATTTGCAGAAAAATCGGTGGATAATTTGCTTAACTCTATAAAAAAAGCATCAGAAACTACATTACCACGTCTCTTGATAGGACTGTCCATACCACAGGTCGGGGAAGAGACGGCTCACGACTTAGCAGAATATTTCAAAACTATAGAAAATCTTCGTAGCGCTACATTTGAAGAATTAGAAGTGCTTTCTGGTGTTGGACCTATCATAGCAGAATCAATTACTGATTTTTTCAAATCAAAAGAAAATAAAAAGATTCTAAATAATTTGCTACAGTATATCGTAGTAAAAAAAGTGGAGAGATTGAAAAGCAGCAGCTCGCTTTCAGGTAAAACTTTCGTTCTGACTGGCACTTTGGAGACAATGTCTCGTGATGAAGCAAAAGAAAAAATACGGGAATTTGGCGGAGTGGTATCAGAAAGTGTATCAAAAGAAACCGATTACGTGGTAGCCGGAGAAAATCCGGGGTCAAAATACAAAAAAGCCCAGGACCTCGGCGTGAAGATATTGAATGATGATGATTTCAATAAACTTTTAAATTAAACTGACTAAAATATGAAAAGATGTTAATATAAAATTTATGGTTACAATAAAAGAAATAGAAAATTTGGCAAAACTTGCTCGTATTGAAATATCTCCGAAAGAAGCAGAAGAGATGGCGCCAGAAATAGATTCTATTTTGGGCTATGTTGGACAAATAATTTCTGTGACAGGTGATATTGAAAGAATTGTGCCGAAACTTCGTAATGTTACGAGAGAAGATATTGTTACGACTGTTTCGGGAAAGTACACAGAAAAACTATTGGATAACGCGCCTGCTCTAGAAGGCAATTACATTAAAGTAAAAAAAATACTGTGATAGATTTAAAAAATCTTACAATTACAAAAGCAAGAAAAGCGCTTGATGCAAAAGAATTTTCTGCCGTGGATTTGGCTTCGGCGTATCTGACGGAGATTGAAAAGAAAAATCCGGAACTAAACGCTTATCTGGAAGTCTATGATGATGTTTTGGAACAAGCAAAAACTGCTGACCAAAGGATTGCAAAAGGAGAAAGCCATCCGCTTCTCGGTATTCCACTGGCTATAAAAGACAACATTGTTATTGACGGTAAAAGAGCTACTTCAGCTTCAAAAATACTACAAGGATATGTTGCTCCTTACGATGCCACAGTTATAGAAAAATTAAAAAAAGACGGGGTCATTTTACTCGGTAGAACTAATATGGATGAATTTGCATTGGGAAGTTCTACAGAAAATTCTGCTTATGGAGTGACAAAAAATTCTTATGATTTGATGCGAGTGTCAGGCGGAACATCTGGTGGTTCAGCAGTTGCAGTTAGTAGTAATATGGCTCTAGCTGGTCTTGGTTCAGATACTGGAGGTTCTGTTCGTCAGCCAGCTTCATTTTGTGGGGTTGTTGGACTGAAGCCTACATATGGCAGAGTATCTCGGTACGGTCTTATGGCCGCCGTATCGTCTTTTGACCAAATCGGACCAATTACAAAAACAGTGGAAGATGCCGAAATAGTTTTAAAAGTTATAAAAGGAAAAGATTCTATGGACAGTACCACAATCACAGATGAAACATATCCAAAATCCGATGTAAAGCAAAAATATACAATAGGTGTTCCCTGGGATTTGATAAAGAGAGAAGGGATTGACTTGAAAGTTAAGGAAAATTTTAAGGAAGCAATAAATAGACTTGAAAGTTTTGGTTTTGAAGTTAAAGATATAAAATTGCCAAATTGTTTGGCTTTATATTACATAATTAATTTTGCAGAGGTGTCGTCAAATTTATCTCGTTTTGATGGAGTGAAATATGGTTTGCATGTGGATGGCAAAAATTTACTTGAAGACTACATACTTACACGCGGACAAGGTTTTGGCAGAGAGGTCAGACGGAGAATTCTTCTTGGTACATTTGTTCTGTCAGCTGGATACTATGATGCATATTATGGTAAAGCTCAATTGGCTCGAGTGGTCTTACAAAAAGAATTTAAGGAAGTATTTTCTAGTGTTGATTTGGTTCTTACTCCAACATCTCCTGTGCCTGCTTGGAAAATTGGCGAAAAAAGCGACCCACTTTCAATGTATCTGGCTGACATTTTTACTGTTCCTGCAAATATCGTTGGTATTCCCGCTATTTCAGTACCATCAGGTTTTATGGAAGTAGAAGGCAAGAAACTGCCACTTGGAATCCAGTTTATGGCTCCACACTCTGGAGAATCCGTTCTGTTTGATATAGGAAAGAAGTTTCTAGGTGAAAAGTAGTATAATGTGTAAAAGTCTAAGTATTTTTAATTTTACATTTTGATTTTTTAATTTTACATTCTCTATCATGCCTCCAAAAAAAGAACCAGAAGTTAAAGTATCTTTCTTCGCACACCCTGACCCTTTTGTGGAAATTATATTCATAATTTTTTCTATTTTGGTCGCGATTTATCTTATAAATGGCATTATCTCTTTATTTACGGTTGAGAGTTTATCTTCTGTTTGGTTGACTAATATAATGTGGCGAGTTATTGATTTTTTTATATTATATTTTTGGATTTTCCAAATACTTTCTATGGTCATATCAGCCACATGTATTCTAGGTATTGTTGTATTTCTGCGAAAATTATGGTTTATGAGAGCAAATGCTCACAAGCTTTTGTATCCGCAGGCCTTACCTACTACTATGGATGTTAATCCAGAATGGCAGAGGATATTAGATCATATTGAATCAACAAATGAAAATGATTGGAGACAAGCAATAATGGAAGCGGATATTATGTTAAGTGGCATTTTGGACAAAATGAATCTACCCGGAGAAACTATCGGGGACAAACTGAAGGCCGTAGATAGAAGTGATTTTAGGACTATTCAGAATGCTTGGGAAGCCCACAAAATCCGCAATCAGGTTGCTCACGAAGGAGCTGGCTTCATTTTAATTCAAAGGGAAGTCAGAAGAGTGATTGGGTTGTATCGTTCAATTTTTGAAGAGTTCAAATTGATTTAACTTTTGGGCTATGATACTATACGCCCTATTAGCGGGATGGAGAAGCAGTATCTCGGGAGGCTCATAACCTCCAGACCCACGTGCAAGTCGTGGTCCCGCAACAAGTGAAAAGAAGAGCTTCCAGTTGGGAGTTCTTTTTTTGTGGATAAGTTACTTTTTATATATTTGTACCTATGATATAATACATATATGGCAAAGTACGAACAAAAGCTTAAGGCTAGGGTGATGAGAAAAGAGGGAATCTCTATTATTACTATCGCTAAAAAACTTGGCGTCACAAAGGGTTCGGTAAGTTTGTGGTGTCGGGATATTCTTCTTACTCCAGAGCAAGTAGAAAAATTGAAAGGTCAAAAAGGAAGTGCTATGGGCAGGTGGTTGGGTGCAGAATCAAATAGAAAGAAAAAACGAGATGCAATCGAACAGGCTGATGATTGGGGTAAAGCACAAATTAGAAACATTTCTAAAAGAGAATTATTGTTAATCAGTACAGCTCTTTATTGGTGTGAAGGTTCAAAAATGGATAGTAGCAGTAGTTTTATGCTTGTTAATTCTGACCCAGATATGATATTAATAATGAAGAAGTTTTTACTCTCTGTTTTGAAAGTGAAAAAAGAAGATCTTGTTTGTGGTATTCAGATCAATAGGATGCATGAAAATAGAATACATAGGGTATTGATTTTTTGGAAAAAATTGTTAGAATTGAAAGGTTCTCAGATTAGAAAACCTTATTTTGTAAATACCAAGGTACATAAGGTGTATGAAAATTATGACAAGTACTACGGTGTTTGCAGGTTATTTGTTCGAAAATCAAAGCATTTGAAATATAAAATACTCGGATTAATTAGAGCTCTTAAAAGCGAAATATTGTCGGCGTAGCTCAGGTAGTTAGAGCATCTCACTCATAAAGAGAAGGTCCCACGTGCAACTCGTGGCGTCGACACAAAAAATTGATTAAACAGGTAAAATCTGTTACATTTTACCTGTTTAATGCGGCTGTAGCTCAACAGTAGAGTACTCCCCTGTCACGGGAGAGGTCGTGGGGGCAGCACCCATCAGCCGCGCAACATGAAGTTAATCTCGTAAAAATCACCTTCGGTGCCTACGCCACTGGCTTTTTTGAGTTCTAACTCCATAATATATGGATTTGTGTTATAATATATGTGTGAAAATAATCTTATCAATTAAAAATTATTTCGGAAAAAATGTTGCTTTTGTAACTGATGATTTTAAAATTTTTCTGTTAGCGGAAATTTTGGAAATAACGAAACAAAATCAAATTGAGGGTGTTTATCTGGTAAATAAAAAAAGCGGTCCATATTTGAGAAGCAAAAAGAATGTCCCAAAAAATTTGCAACTTGATAATATTTCCATTGGTAGCGATGATATTTTCTCATTTGTTGATTTGAAAATATCTGGCAGCACTCCAATTCTAAGTCGATATACAGCACTCTATAATAAATCATCATCCGAAGGTGATTTTCCAATCATTAAGCCTGTGGGGAATAACTTGTATGCTTCCACTGCCATAGTAAAAGAAAAGCTTCTGTTAGTAAAAGAAGTAATTTATGAGTCGGCTACACATTTTAATCTCGATCCTTTCCAACTTGGTGCCATTTTGATTGATGAAATTGCCAGATTAACGCCCTTTGAAGAAATTATTGATCGAATTGGGGTTGAGAATTTTGGTGTTAATATTTCTGTTGGTTTAGCTCAAATTAAAATAGATATAGCAAATAGTATTATTAAAAAGAAGCTGTATAATCCTAATCCATCTGATCAAAAATTACCGATAAAAAGATTAAATCGAGAAACTAAAGCTCATTTATATAATTATTTGATTCAACCCAAACATAATATTTTCTTTGAAGGAGCCATTCTTACTGATTTAATTAATAATTGGAAAGAATTTATTGATCTCAAGAGTCATTTTGATATTTTTGCCAGTTTATATTCACTTTCAAGAATTCCTCATGAAGAGCCTCATCCAAATAGTCGTGGTATTCAAATTGCCGATGAATTTTATAACCTTGCAAAAACATGGTTGCAATGAAAAAACATAAAATAATAACTACAATTGTTTTGATAACAGCAGGCATTTTAATTTTGATGTTTCTTAATCCTATACATTTTGTTAATCTGAATTTGTTAAAATTACAGTTTATACAGGTTCAGGAAATACAGCCGACAATAACTGGTTTTATTTGGCGGAAAAGTTATACTGGAGGTTTGGGATCAAACGGTAATGGTGCTTGTAATTATATGATTGGCGAATTACGATCATTTAATGGATTAAGAGAAGGGGTAGTTGAGCAATATCAAAAAGTATTAGATCGCAACGATAATATAGGCATTCTATTTATGGATGGAGACAAGTGGCCACTTGATTCCATTCTTTGGGACTGGAGAGGTGAGTTCCTTGATCAAAATCACATTGAGGAAGGGAACTATTACATTGTATATATGTCAGAAAAATTTCCCGCATTGCTGGATTTGCGATGTAAAGGGTATTAATTCCTAAAATTTGGCATATAAAAGGCGCTGTTTTTAGACTTTATAATTGTTCCAATTTCGTCCACCAGCCCGCACAAAATAAAGACCGCACCGAAAGGTGCGTTTTTATTTTGCTCGGCTGAGGAAGTGACCTGCGTCACTTCCGTATGGGTGCTGACCAGCATCACCTAAGGTGTACCGTTCATGTAATGAAAAGCACCACCTCTAAATTTCAGTTTGACGAAACAAAAATTATCTGTGACCAGCACCCTAGAGCCGCACACCAATTTCGTTCAAAAAATCCACGGATCTAGTGGATTTGAACTGAGTTATCCACCCTTTGATTTTATTAAAGAGGTATATAATTACAGCATATGAATATACAAAAAATAATGTTTCTTAAATTACGTTTTGTGATGTCTTTTATTTTTCTCTGGGCTTTTTTTGACAAATTGTTTGGTCTTGGTTTTGCCACCACCAGTAGTAAAGCGTGGCTGAATGGCGCTTCTCCAACTACTGGATTTTTGTCAGGGGCTGTTAAAGGGCCATTAGCTCCAATATTTCACAGCTTGGCAGGAGTAGCAATTGTTGATTGGTTGTTTATGCTGGGGCTACTTTTCATCGGTCTTACTTTGCTTTTTAATAAATATGTTTTGTGGGGTGCTGTAGCTGGAATAATAATGATGGTTTTGATGTGGCTTGCTCTTCTTTTCCCTGCAAACAATCCACTTATCGATGAACATATTGTGTATGCTCTTGTTCTGGCACTTCTTGCAATCAAAAGTAAGAAAGGAGAACTTTCTTATCGATGAAATTACAAAGTCGGTTGATAACTTTGTGTTATTATCTCAAGCAGTAAGGTATGATAATGATATGTCAAAAAAACTTTTAGTGACTGCTGTTCTGACTTTAGTTTTTATTCTCCCCGTTTTCACATTTGCTCAAACCACTACCAAAAGTGAGAAATCTCTCATTCTCCAACTCCAAGAGCAGATAAAAACCCTGCAAGTTCAAATCACAAATCTAACCAAACAGCTTGAAGGACAAAAGAAAGAAATTGAAACCATCAAAACCGAAGTGGCTTTCAGCAAGACCCTGCAGAAAGGTATGTCCGGAGATGAAGTCAAGAAACTCCAAACATTCCTCAAGCAATTTCCCGACATCTACCCAGAAGGTCTAGTCACTGGTTACTACGGTTTGCGAACCGAAGCCGCTGTCCGAAAACTGCAAGAAAAACAAGGAATTGAAGCAATCGGTATTGTCGGACCAAAGACTTTATCTAAATTAAATGAGCTTGTTACTGAAGGAGCCGGCTCTTCCGAGACTATTCCACCGGGACTATTGACTGCTCCGGGTGTTGCCAAGAAGGTTGAAATTACTACCACATTAGCTCAAACAATTACCGCTTCTTCAACATTACCAATTACAATCACAACTACAGTCGCAACTACGACCGGATCAACCGCAACATCTACAACTGTCTCAACAACCGAATCTTCAGGACCCTCTTCTTCAGGGTCGGGAGGATCCACATCAGGGGGAACGATTACAACTGGAACAATTACTACCACGACTGCTACCAGCGCAACATCTGACACAACGCTGCCATCAGTACCCGCTGGGCTCGTTGTATCCATTGTTTCTGGAAGCCAGATAAATCTTACTTGGACAGCTTCGACGGATAATGTTGCTGTCACTGGATATAAAATTTATCGCGGTGGCACGCAAATTTCTACAACCGCAGCATTGGCGACATCCACGACAATTTCTTATTCAGATACAAGTCTTCAAGCTTCCACGGTATACTCTTATACTGTTGCCGCTTATGATGCAGTAGGAAATAACAGCGCTCAATCTACAAGTGTCAGTGCGACAACGCTATCTCTAACACCGCCTGTTTCAACTCTGCCAGATGCGCCAACCATTACCTCAATTACCCCCCATGTTCCTATAGCTCTTAATCAATATTTCATATCCTCCGTTACTTTACAATGGAATGCGGTGACCAATCCCACGAGTTATCTCACATACTACAAAGCATGGCGAAGGCTTGGCAGTGGGGACTGGTTGTATTGGGCGAACACTCAACAGACTACCTTTCCTGACCTCAACCTAGGAAGGGGAACTTATTATTACTATGTGAATGCCTGTCATACCACCACAGAAAGCCCTTTAGTTTTAGTAACCGATAATTGCAGCCCTAATTCAAATATAATGACTGTAACATTGGCTGGAGGTGGCAATGCTTCTGATACTACTTCGCCTGGAGCGCCGACCGGTCTTACGGCTTCAATTGTTAATTCCGACTCGCCGTACATTTCTTGGACGGCGGGAACCGACGATGTAGGCGTAGCGGGCTACAACATATACCGCAACGGCACGTATTTGATGTCGGTAATGGGTACTGCTGTTATAGATGGCACTGTTTCTCGTTCGACGACGTCCAGTTACACTGTCGCCGCCTACGACGCGGCGGGTAATATCTCGGTGCAGTCAAGCGCTGTGTCGCCTGCCACCGTAAGTTCAAATTCCCCCAACCCTCGCACATCAAATCTATCCTCAATCTATTACACTCTAGATTCTCTAAAAACAATGTTGGAAAAACTGTCAAAACTTTTACGTTAAAATAGACAAGTTATTATTTTGATGAATAAATTCGGGTATACCAAAGAGGAAATAAAACTTTTTCGGAAATTAAATACTCCGCAAAAAATTCAGGATTATTTGAATTCACTACTGTTTAATTTTGAAAAAGGAGGCGAGACGTGTATGTCGTCGAGAAGAGTAGTAAAAACAAAAAAAGCCCATTGTGTGGAAGGGGCGCTCTTTGCCGCCACGGTTTTGGAATTTCACGGTCATAAGCCCTGGGTTTTGGATTTGCGTTCTACAACAAAACCTTGGGATTATGACCATGTTGTAGCGGTGTTTAAAAAAGACAGCTACCTTGGTTCTATTTCAAAAACAAACCACGCCGTTTTGCGTTATCGTGAACCAATATATAAATCGGTTCGTGAACTGGCCATGTCTTTTTTCCATGAATATTTTTTAGACAATGGCAGAAAAACATTGCGAGAATATTCAGACCCGTGTGACCTTTCCAAACTGAAAATAAATTGGAGGACATCAGAAAAAGATCTTTTTGAAATTCCAGAATATTTGGATAAAATAAAGCACCATAAACTATTATCTCCAAAACAAATAAAAAATCTCCGTAAAGCAGACAAGATTGAAATTAAAGCTGGAAAAATAGTTGAATATAAAAAATAACTCATTAGATATTACCACCAGTATACTGGTGGTAAATCGTACATTACACACGATATATCGTGTGTAATGTACGAAGTTGTAATTTATGATAAAGTAACTGCATGAAAAAATTGAAAGAAGGAGTTGTTGCTCCAGATTTTAAAACAACAGACCAGGATGGCAAAACTCATAAGCTATCGGACTACAGAGGGCAGTGGGTGCTTATCTATTTTTATCCCAAGGATGACACCCCGGGTTGTACGAAAGAGGCCTGTGCTATTCGCGACCAAATGGCCGATTTCAAAAAATTAAAACTAAAAATTTTCGGAGTTAGCACCCAAGATGCTAAAAGTCACAAAAAGTTTGCCCTAAAATACGATTTACCTTTTACTCTGCTTGTGGATCGCGATAAGAAAATTGTTACAAAATATGGCGTATGGGGCAAAAAGAAATTTATGAGTCGCGAATATATGGGAACCTTACGCACCTCATTTCTGATTGACCCAAAAGGCAAAATTGCAAAAATTTATGAAAACGTAAAACCAGAAATTCACGCCGAGGAAATAAGGGATGATTTGAAGAAATTGAAGTAGTATAACCTGAATCGCCGGAATAGTTCAGTGGTGGAATCACCCCTTGGTAAGGGGTAGGCCGAGAGTTCGATTCTCTCTTCCGGCTCTAAGTACCAAAATAGTTCAGTGGCAGAACACCGTTTTCGTAAAGCGGGTGAGAAGTCGTGTTTCAACTTCACAAGACCTTCTTCAGATATTTTACGAACGAAGTGAGATAAAATATCGAAAAGGTATACTATTCCTGTAAGGAAAGTGAGTTCGGTCATTATTTTGTGATATATTGGTATCTAAGCCAATGTAGCTTAACGGGTAAAGCATTCCCTTCGTAAGGGAAAGACCGTCGGTTCGAGCCCGACCATTGGCTCCATAAGTAAAGTGAAGTCAGTTTTCCCAAAATTTTGACGGGCAAAGCGGAGCTTTGCCCATTGTCCCAAGCCAATTCCGCTCGCTTCGCTCGTTTTTAGAGTGAGGTTCAAAAATTCAAAAGCCGAAGATTTTTGGAGGGAGATTTTTTTGGAGGGGAGGTCGAAGACGAAGACATAACACTTGCCCCACCCTTCCCGTGCGCGTGTTAAAAACTTTTGCCGTCTTGGAAGACCGGCAAACTCCCTTTGAAGACGGTGGAAATTATTTTCTGATGTATTTCTCGTCTCTAATATCGAAGGCGGGTAATGTTCCTTCTAGCACGTCGGACGCTTTCTTGTTCATTTCAGGATTCTCGATACTACCAAACGCATATCTGATTTGGCTTTTCTGCTTCTTCATTGAAGCGGCCACAATCTGCTCTGCGTCGCATACAATAGCCAAGTTTGGATTGTGAGTAACTATGATAATTTGCCTTTTCATTTTTGCCTTCCTGATATAAGGCACGAGTATCTCGAAGATAGATTCATTATCTAAATTTTCTTCAGGCTGATCCATAATTAAAGGTATCCGGTCTTTATCTATGAGCAGGTAAAAAATAAGCAGTAGTGCTCCTTTTTCACCCGGCGAAAATTCGTTACTGTTTAAGTCCTTCCCATTAAACAGAACCTTATACTTAACGTTCAAGTATTCCAATCCGAAAGTATAATCGTAAAATTCGATGTTCTCCTGCTCTCCACCTTTGAGTTGGGAGTATAAGACATTTTCTGTTTCAGGATTCTTCGTCTTGTCATGCTCAAGGTGCTCGATCAATTCTTGAGTGAACTTTTTAGCTCCGGCTAAATCTGAAAAATCGGCCTTCTCTGTAATTTTACTAAGCACCTTTTGTCCTTTGTCAGTATATTGAAAACTGCCGTCCCGATTTTGATTTATATAACCAAGAAACCGAGTGGGAAAAGAACCCTTGTCAAAAACTATACCGGCGTCGAATCCAAGTTTGCTACCCGATTTTTCCTGCGTCTTCTTTTCCGCTTCTATGAACCTTTGGAGTGGTCGGTAGATTTCTTTGTAAAAATCGGACTTCTGTTGTAGCTCCGAATAGAGCTTACTAACTAACGAAGTCCTTTCGCCGAGTACTCTTTTAAGATCGGCATAGACTTTTTTAGCGAGATATTTTATTTCTGTCTCAATTGACTTGATAGTCTCTAAAGTTAAATCGTTTGGCTTTCCCTCAATCTCTTTTCTTCGTGTGTTATATTCCTTCAACTTTCCTTGATAAGCAGAATATTTTTTCTGATCTTCACCGAGAGTATTAACCATTTTTTCTTTCTGTGCTTCAAGTCCCGATTTTTTTGCGTATAGACTTTTTGGCAAAGGGACTTCACTCTGGTCTAATAGTTCCTCCAAATTTTCTTTCTCGTTGGAGAGTTTACGTTCCGTTCTGTCTAGGATTGTATTATCAACCTTGACGCTAAAAAGCTTTGATAAATCAATCGAGAGATGTTTTGCGTCGTCCGCGAAGTCTTTTGCAATAGTAGCGGCGTCTTCAGCAACGCGACTCACCGCCGCCTTAAGTTTTCCTACTTTGTGGAGGTTGTCATTGACTGTTCTAAGAGAATCCTTCGCGGTTTCAATCTTTTTCGAGATCGCTTCAATCTGGCTTGTCAGTTTTGTCAGCTTCTTTTGGTCGCCAGTTTTAAGTTTGCTCTTTGGAGCGGCAATTACTGATGGTTTTACCAAGCTTTTTAACTCCTGCCTTTTGCCTTCAAGTTTATTTTTCAACGATTCTAAATATTGCGGGCGGCGTTTGCTTTCTAATTTTACGATATGTTCGTTCGCGGAATGAAGATCGGTCTTGATTTGAACAACCTTCCCGTCAATTGTAGAAGTTTTGACACTTATCAGGTCGCCAAGATTGGTAGTGTTCAATCTGCTCTCCTCTGGTATATAGGAGAAAATAACTTTATCTATCTCCTTTTGGAATTGAGAACTCACGCCGTCCTCATTACAGATTGTCTCAACGTATTTTTGTGGTAAGTATTTTATTTTTTCAACCTCGGTCGCGTTTACGTCCGAGTCTAAGTTTTCGGTGATGGGCGTCCCGTCTAGCCACGTTAAGGTCGCTTCATAGTCTTTCGCTAATCCTGCTTTGTTTTTACGAAACTTGTCTTTGTGTAAGAACGAGTAATCCTTCGGAGCGATTTTGGTTCTTCCACAGAGGCCAATGATGTCAGTCAGAGCACTTTTGCCTTGCCCCTTCCTTCCGATAACCGCGACCAAGCCGGAGTTCAACGGAATCTCGTCGTTGAACCAGCCGAATGTTTGCGTGCTGTTGATATGGCTAACTTTTATTGAATCCATAAATCTCGAGCGATCCGACTCCACGCTCAAGAGCTTGTCGGGTTTATCACCGAAGAAAACTCTTTCTTGCGGTTCGTGGATAATCTGCCTCAAGCCCTCAAAGGTCTTATCTGCCTTTATCCAAGTTGGAAGGGTGTGTCTTGTGCCGTCATTCAAAAACTTCTTTCCGACCTTATCGTCAAAATCCTTGAAAGAGTGGGCGTCGCTCCCAGATATACACGGCTTCTTCTTTTTTACTTTGCCGCGATCATTGAGAAAGAACTCCCTGTCCTTGCCGTCGCAACCAAAATAAATATCCGCTACTCTCTTGTCGGTTTCCTCGGCGACCGCATTCTTTCGAGAGTTATCTTTCTCCGGCTGGACGCCGCCGTGTCCATGAGCCATCAAGGCTACAAAATATGGCTTCTCATCGCCAAAAGTATCTTTAAGGGCATCGGTAATAAAGGGAATAGTTGTAAATGCTGACTTAAAGTCGTTTTCCGTCTTCAACTCACTTGCTTTTATTTTCTTACCGCTACCGTCTGTGTTATCTAGCTTGAGATTTCTCAAAAATTCTTCCAACTTGCTATCCGCAAGTTCGTTATCAAAAATTAAGTGTAAATCGTATCCTTCGTTGCGGTTGTTTGACGAACGATCAACCCGTAGCTCTACGTTAGCGAAAAATACTTTTTTTGACTTTGGATATTTGTTTTGGAAATTCTTTTTGAAAAGCAGATAATTTTCAACGGAGAAATAATCCGTTATGCCAAAAACTTCCACGTCTGAACGCTCGACCCGCTCACAAAAGTCTGTCCATACGTCGCCGCCTTTCGCGGTTGAGTATTTATCATTTAATTTTGTGAGGGGTGTGTGAGTGTGTAAATCCCATTTCCTCCACTCTGAACCTCTAGGATAATTACTCATAAGAATTTATTTAATCCAAGCCCGGATAACTTCTTGGAAGTTTCGGGGCTTTTGTTGTTGCTTCTCCCAGTCTTCCTGCTTTATATAAAGCATTTTGTAGGTAGCGTTCTTTTGGCTGGCGTTCACATCAACACACCACTGTTCGAGACGCTTTATTTTTTCCACATCGTCCAAGTCCTCACGGCCTTTCGTTTCCACAATGTAATACTCCTTTGGCGACACCTTTACAATAAAGTCGGGATAGTAGTCGGAGATATTGCCGTCAGCGTTTTTATAGTCAATTTTGAAGTGAACCGCGAAGTAATTTTTGACGTATGAAATTATGTCGTCGCAGTTTTCAAGGAAACTTGCGAACTCCAATTCAAAATGACTATCGCCAATAATCTTATTGAAGATACTCTTTTTAGGAACGATATAACCTTGATCCTTCACCACGAACGGGCGGCACTTACTGATTTTTATATAGTCCCTGATTTCAGCTTCCCCCTTATCCAAGACAGTAAGCGCGTTTATCTCTTTTTTGAACGTCTCAAAAATCGTCCGTGAAGCCTCAATCTCCGACAGGTTGCGAAGTGAGTTTAAGTTATCAAGCTCAATATTCTTGTTGAATAGTTGGCTTTGAATAAACTCCTTCACTTTTTCATAAAGAATGTCGTAACCGCTAACCAAGCGTAGCTCCTTCATAACGCTTTGCGTGAAGTAGCCGACGACGCTTTGATAGTTCGGCACAAAGTTGCTATCCAGTTCTGTTTTGTGAGTTATATCGCCGCTTGAAATATCGCGGAAAACAATCTCTCGCTTTTCTTCTTCTGAAAATTCTTTAAGCGGGATTTTCTTATGTCCGAATTTCGTTACATCAAGCCCCGACAGATTTTTATATTCGCGATATATTCTTGGCGTGAGAACGGGAATCTCAATATCCAGTTTCTCAATATCCTTTTTCATATTCTCCCGATCAACCTCAACCACGAGTGGGCTTTTTGGACCTGAACCTTCACCCATTTTTTTGTGTTCAAGTTCAACGCCCTCACTTTTAATGGACTCCACGAAGTCCATAAATGCGTCCGTGCCGACTACGCTGACTAACTCCGGCAAGTTAGGGTCGCGATACATACGACGCAAGCCCCGGCCAAGTGTCTGTTCGGGGAGAATGTTGCTTTGTGCGGTATAGGCGCGCAAACCGACAATCGTCGTAACATTTTTCACGTCCCAACCTTCTTTAAGCATAAGCACCGAGACAATCGCTTTATGCGGACTTTCCAAACGATCTATCTCATTCGCGGCCTGACGCAGTATTTTCAATTCTTCTTCTTTCTTTCCGGTAACGCTCTCCGATATTTCTCCGTTGTCTTTAGTATGAATGACAAGCACTGCGTCTTTTAATTCGGGGTATGTATTCTCAAGATACTTGGCGACTTCATCACAGTTTTTTGTATCGTCAGTCATAAGGAAAAGCACGGCTTTTTTGTTGAGCTTGATATGCTCATCATAAACCTTCTTCCACTCCAAATAACCGAGATGAATGTAGTCTTTATATTTTTCCGTGAAGTTAGAGCTTTTATGCTCCTGTAATTTCGCCCGACTCGCCGAATCGGGAAGGACAGGGTGTTTTACCACGTCTTGATGTATTGCTTCCACGAGCGGGTAATCGCTTATCGTTTGAACAAAAATAGAGCCGTTGGTATGTTTCGGCGTGGCCGTAACGTCCACTTGTAAGCTCAATTGATCGCCTTTCATTTTGAGGCGATTGTGAATATCCTCGATTGCCTTAAACCAAGCCATTCGTGGGTCGTGGATATGATGAGCTTCATCGTTTAGCACAACTAACTCATCTATATTACGAACAATATCGCCAAGATCGAGCTTTGATTCGTTCGTCGCTCCGGCTGGCTTATCGCCGAGAAAATAACTTGACGTATCTTGGTCTTCAAAACTTGCTGATTCAATCGCTCCTTCGTAAACACGATGAATGTTTGTGAGAAAAATATTTCCAGTTTTTCTCACAGTTCCTATCTCGTCCTGAATATGAAGCGTCGCTTGAAAATCATCTCGCCAATTTTTCCCTTCGTAGCCGTTGTCGGGAAGCACAGGGTCTTCAAAAAAGATTTTTAGTCCATCAAAATCAGCACGAATACGGTCAAGAACAATAATATTCGGCGTGATAACTAAAAAGTTGCGAGCCAACTTGGAATCTTCCTCATAGAGTTTGTGAAAGTAGCACCACGCTAAAATTAAACTCAATACTTTCGTCTTTCCTGAACCAGTCGCCATTTTTACGACATACCGCGTCCAGTCCTCATCAAACATTCCTGCCGAAATCGCTCCCGAACTGTCAAAACGAATCAGATCGTATTTGTCTCTCGCTTTAGCAACGTCGTAAAGCCAGACGATAGTTTCCACCGCTTCGCGTTGAGCGAAGTAATACTGGAATAAAAATACTTCTCCGTCCGATGTTTCCATCGAGTGGTCTCTTAAGAACCACCAATTCAATAGGGCTTTACTTGTTTCGCTCGCTCCCTCATATCCCGTAAGCCGCCACTCCTTTACCTTCTTGCGAAGTTCCGCCACAAGCGGCGGGAGCAGTTTCTCGTATCCCTTTTCCCTCAAATTCTCGTCAGCAGGAAACCAACGAACTGCCGGATCGAGAATTTCATAAGGCGACTTGGGGAATTTTTGATGTAAAGCCATACGTTTATATTGTTACCTCAATCACTTTCATTGTGTCGTTGCCGAATATATCAACAACCTTCACGGCCACTTTGCGTTTGCCGGAATTAACCTCAACAGGCGAAGTGATGAGTTCCAAGTCCCGTTTCTTTTTTGTGCGAAAGTCCTGCCACTCGTTCTCAAAGATATAATCGCCAGTCCAGCGTTCCTCAACCTCTCCCGTCTGCTCGTTCTTTACGCGGATAGTTTCCTTTTTGCTTTCAAAATTGAAATCCACCGCCCAATAGTCTATCCAGTCAGTCCATTTTTTCGTAAGAACTTCTCGGCTCATAACGCCGTCCTTGTCTTTGGCGATTTTTATAATTTGCCCGTTTTCAACCAAGAGCTTTTTCCCGCCCGCTTTCAGATTTTCTTCCACTTCCTTTATTGAATCTTGATTGTAGAAAACTGAAAAATCGGTAAGCTCGATTGCGATAGTTTTTTTCTTCACAATCGGCTTAATCTCAATATAGGAGACATCGTGGAAAACGACTTGATTCTTTTCTATCGCTCTTTTATCAAATACTTCGCGGGGAATGTATTTGAGAGCAAGATCAACTCCTTTGCTTTTCGCTTCTTCTTGAATTTTCGGGAACAATCCCATCTCAAACTCAAAGGCGAGAATATCTACTTTCGTTATTTGTTTTTCTATACATTCGTTGATAACCGCTTCAACAAACAGACGCGAGGCAGGCAAATTGATAGGGCCAATAGAAACGAGGCGAGAACTTTTCTTGCCGTGGAATGTTTTGAATCCTTCCGTTGCTTCCGCCTTGTATGCGGAAAGTATCAAGGAAACAAAATCTTTTTCCTTTTGGGCTATCTGCTTTGCTTTTTCTTCTTCTCGTAAATTCGGATTTATACCAACATAATGCTGTCTCTCATACTTACCAAGATTGAGAATCGCAAACGCACGATAGTCTTTATTCTCTTTTTTTAGTTGTCGTTGAACTCCAATCATTCTCTTACGGGTTGTGTGTATTCCAAATTTACCGAGATCAGAACCGATCCATTTCCGACCTAATTTTTCAGCAACGGCAAAAGTTGTCCCCGAACCGCAGAAAAAATCCGCAACAAGATCGTTTTCGTTAGACGAAGCTTTTATAATCCTCTCCAAAAGACTTTCAGGTTTTTGCGTTGCATATCCGATTGTTTCGCTACCTTGCAGAGACCGAATATCCGTCCAAACATCTCTACATCTGACACCTTCTTCATTTTTATAAAGTTTTCTGCCCGGAACACGACCGGCTTTAACTTCAAGTATTCCTTCTGCGAGCCATTTCAATGCTGTTTCTTTTGGCATTCGATAACCATTAGCGGGCATTTTCTCACCAAATCCTAAATCGTATATGTAGCCTTTCCCGCTTGGGTTATCCACGGGGGCAAATCGAAAATTGCCTTTTTCATCATTGAAACGATAAAGGTTATTACTGGCCTCGCTATATTCCTGAAAAACATCATTCCATATTGCGGAATCAGAGTTTTTCACATATAGGAATATGGAATCGTGAGACTTAATAAATTTCTTATTTTTTGCCGATGTATCACCAACTGCTCCCTGCCAAATAATCTCATTTCGGAAATTACCTTTATTAAAAACTTCGTCTAATACTAGACGCATATATCCACTTACTCTCCAATCACAATGAACATATATGCTTCCGTTGTCAGCTAGCAAATCACGCATAAGAGACAAGCGTTCATAAATCATAGCGACAAAACTATCTGCTCCTTTGCCCCAAGTGTCCCGATAAGCAAGTTCTTCAAGCACGTTTGGCTTCTTGGTAAATTCTTCGTCGCCGATTTCAATGTTCATTGAAAAGTCAGCACCTACATCAAACGGAGGATCAATATAAATAAGCTTGATTCCTCCTTGTTCTTCAATCTCTTGTCGCAACGGCCCATTCTTCAGAGAAGAAAGAATGAGTTTGTTGTCTCCCCAAACAAGTTTATTCGTCCAACCGGAAACTTGTCGGCCACCTTCTCCAAAGAGTAGTCCCTGTATCTCTTTTGTTTTTTCTGAACGCGGTTCATCTACTTGTTCAATAACTTGAAACGGCAAAACCGCATTCGTTATCTCGTTTGTCTTTCCATTCCATACAAACTCTACTTCTTGCTTCTCCTCAAATAGCAAAAAGCGAAATTTGTCGGGCAGAGGTTTACCCGCCTCAATGTATTTCTGAATATCTCTCTTTTCGTTGTCGCTTAAATACATAAAATTTATTTGATTAAGTCCTCAATCGGAACGCCAAGTGCTTTTGCGAGCCGTTCAATGTTTTTCAAAGCCATATTCCGCACACCCCTTTCAATACCGCTTATATAAGTCGAGTGAACGCCCAAAACTTTGGCGAGATCGGCTTGCGACATCTGTTTTTTGAGTCTAATTTCTCTAACTTTTTTTCCAAACTTGGCTGATATATCTGTCATAAAATCATATTACACCCCTTGCGTGCATTCTATCAGATATTGTAATATAGTTCTATGTAGAATTATCATTCTACCCTATATGTCTAAATACTTTCTTTATTGCCGAAAAAGTACCGATGTCGAGGACAAGCAAGTCCTCTCCATTGAAAGCCAACTCGCCGAACTGCGGGCACTCGCCAAACACGAGAATCTTTCCATATCGGACGAGTTTATCGAAAAGC
>Ga0155189_131_pt1 | contig 11538 bp, 10 predicted proteins | sample RifCSPhighO2_02_FD_106157 | JGI IMG/M metagenome (GOLD analysis project Ga0155189, IMG submission 106157) | Candidatus Zambryskibacteria bacterium RIFCSPHIGHO2_02_38_10.5
ACTGGCTAAAAGACGCTCAATCCTTGGACAAAATTGCTTCTGATTCAGACCTTTTTGCTAAAAAGGTCTGTGCCAAAGAAATCTTTGGCTCGCACCTGTTTCTTGGCGAAAAAATCCTCCGTCCCGCCGAAGGCGGGAATCCGAATTCATTGGCGAAAACGGGCGAAACAGCGTGGGCGTGCCTACGGCACGCCCACTCCTTGGTTGGTTCTCAACCGCTAAGTTCCATTCTGGTGCGCCGAGAGGGACTTGCACCCCCGGAGGCCGGAGCCGCGACGTTTACAGCGTCGTGAAATTGCTGCTATTCGATCGGCGCAATGAGATAACAATATCAAAATATGACATTAATGCAAGAATCTGTTTTAAAAATATGGTTTAAATTAAAATCATACCACTTCTTTGCGATCGCAAAGAAGTGGTATGATTTTAAAAAGTGGAGAAAAGTGGAGAAAAGTAATTGCCTAGACTGCTACGCTACCTCGCACAAAACTGTCACTAACAAAAGAACCGTTTTTACCTTTTTTGACCGTAAATGTAAATTCATCATTATTGGAAGGTTTCAAATCTACATGAATTGCCCCGCCTTTCAAGAGTCCACGACCTACCATGAGAGAAGCAATTGGTGTCAGAATTTTTGTTTGGATAAGACGCTTTAGTGGTCGCGCCCCATATTGAGGACTGTATCCTTCTTTTGTTAAATGTTCAAAAACTGCATCCGATATGGTAAGTTTGATTTCCTTTGAAGTCAAACGAGCTCGAACAATATCTACTTGAATTTTAACAATCTCTGCAATAGCTTCATGACTTAAAATATCGAAAACAATAACGTCATCAAGCCGATTGAGGAATTCCGGACGGAAGTGGTCCTTCAAGGCCTCCATGACTTTTGATTTAGCATTTTCGTAGTTTGTTTTGGCACTTTCTAGAGAAGCAAAGCCAATTTTTTCCATTTTGTCTATATAGCGCGCCCCAATATTTGAAGTCAAAATAATGACTGTGTTACGAAAATTAACCGTCCTGCCCTTTGCATCTGTCAAACGACCGTTGTCCAACACTTGGAGAAGAATGTTAAAGACTTCTGGGTGAGCTTTTTCAATCTCATCAAAAAGTATAACGGAGTAAGGTCTATGACGAACCATCTCGGTTATAGTGCCTCCTTCTTCGTGCCCGACATAACCCGGTGGAGCTCCAATAATTTTTGACACACTGTGCTTTTCCATAAATTCCGACATATCAATGCGAATGAGAGCTTTATCGTCATCAAAAAGAAACTCGGCAAGAGCACGTGTCAGCTCGGTCTTGCCCACTCCAGTAGGACCGAGAAAAAGAAATGAGCCGATAGGTCTTTGGGGATCGCTAATTCCAGCGCGGGAACGTTTGATAGTGTCAGAAATTTTTCTGACTGGCTCGGCTTGGCCGACAATACGACGCTTTAGGACATCTTCCATACGGTAAAGTTTTTCCGCTTCTTCTTCCAACATGCGTGAAACAGGAATGCCAGTCCATTTGGAAACTATTGTGGCGATATCGTTTTCTGTAATTTCTTCTTTCAGAATCCGCCTTGAACTCTGGAGTTTTTTCAGCCGTTTTGTTTTTGTGTCCAAATCTTTTTCCAACATGGGGATTTTACCATAGCGAATCTCCGCAACATGTGAGAGGTCAGAGCGGCTCTCCGAAAGTTCCGCTTCCCGACGCAACTCTTCTAGTTGCTTTTTGATGGACTTTATATCTGTTACCGTTTCCTTTTCATTGTTCCATTTTAATTCTATCTCGCGAGTCTCTTCCTTGAGGTCGGCAATTTCCTTTTCAATATCTTTGATGCGGGCTTTTGATTTTTGGTCCGTTTCTTTTTTCAAAGCTTCGTATTCAATCTGAAGTTTTACAATCTTTGAATGGGCAGTCTGCAAAACATCCGGCATATTTTCCAAAGCTATCTTTAGATATGATGCTGACTCGTCTATGAGGTCAACTGCTTTGTCCGGCAAAAATCTGTCTGCAATATACCGGGCTGAAAGATTGACTGCCGCCACGATAGCTTCATCGGTGATACGCACTCCATGATAGAGTTCGTACTTTTCTTTCAATCCGCGGAGTATGGTAACAGTATCATCCACACTCGGCTCGTTGACATAGACCGGTTGGAAACGGCGAGAAAGTGCCGGATCTTTTTCAATATGTTTTTGATATTCTTTCAGAGTAGTTGCCCCTATTGCCCGCAATTCGCCACGGGACAAAGCCGGTTTCAACATATTGGAAGCGTCAAGTGACCCCTCGGCAGAGCCAGCCCCTACAATAGTATGGATTTCATCAACAAACAAAACCACTTTGCCGTCTGATTTTTCTATTTCTTTCAAAATGTTTTTCAAACGCTCTTCAAATTCCCCACGATATTTTGTCCCGGCCACAAGGAGACCCAAGTCAAGCGAGACCAGTTCTTTGTCGCGCAAAGATTCCGGCACTTCACCCATGGACATGCGAATAGCAAGCCCTTCCACAATAGCCGTTTTACCAACACCAGACTCACCGATGAGTATTGGATTGTTTTTTGTGCGACGGGAAAGAATTTGAATGATGCGCGAAATCTCATCATCACGACCTATGACTGGGTCCAGCTTGTTTTGCTGGGCCATGCGTGTCAGTGAGCGAGTGTACTTGGCTAGAGATTTAAATTTCTTTGGTAGGCCGTGGTCAATGGTTTTAGTGCTTCGTATTTCTTCAATAACACGCACAACAGAATCCTTTTCTATCTTAAATTTCGTAAGCAATTCGCGGGCAGGACTTGGCACTTCAATCAAGCTAATGAAAAGATGTTCGGTTGAAACAAACTCGTCACCCAATAGAGTAGTTTCTTTTGTAGAGGCCTCAATAACCTGGGCAAGCTCGGGGGTAAGGTATATTTGATAGGAGGCAGAGAGGGTCTGTCCTTGCTCATTGCCTTCAATGGACTCTAACAGAGAATCTGTCAGCAGTATTGTGTCAACTTCTAGCTTATCTAATATAGAAGTAACTATGCTCTCTTCTTGGAGAATAAGGGCTGTCAGGAGATGAAGAGGATTTACGTGATTTTGACCACGCTCAATAACTAGCTCATGAGCTTTGCGGATTGATTCCTTGGCTTTTGTTGTAAAGTGATTAAAAGGCGGCATATTAATACGAAATAACGAATGGACCTACGAATTGATGACGAATGTACGAATTAAATTCGTATTATTCGTAGCCATTCGTGTTTTAATTCGTTATTTCGTATGGCTAAATTATACTCCATTTTTTGCTTGCGTCAAATTTTACAAAAATATTAATGAATCATTGAGATTTTAGCGATTCTTGCAAAATAATTAATTCTTTTTTCAACATTGAGATAGGTATAAACACTCTGGATTCTTCTGGAGTAAGCATTACGCCAACAACATGGCCAGATAGGTTCAGTAAGGGGCTACCTACATTAAGGTCTCTGGTGGATATATCTGTGTTAATGCCTGAAAGATATTTGGTAGTTGTAGTCCCAGTACCAGAATCTTTCATTTGAAGAGAGACTGCTCTGCCAACCGATACGGTATTTGAAATTTCACCACCAATACTGACCAGTGTTTGACCGAGTTTTGGTTCTAGATTTCCAAGAGTTGCCGGCACAAATGTGTATACTGTTTTTTCTGGCAGGTTTGCTTTAAACAAAATAAAATTCGTATTTTTGTCCACTCCCATTGGAATGAGTTTGAATTCAGTTTCATCACTCATTGTGACAGTGTATATATTTACAATATTTATGTTTTTTCTATGTGCTACCAAGAGTCCATCTTTTGAAACTACCAAACCAATACCATAAAAGTTAGCGCCTTCGGCAAGCGGAGATTTTTCTCTGATGCGCACAATACTTTTTATATTTTGATTTATGGCGTCAATTATAGAATCTTCTTCTTTGACTATGACAGTGGTTATTTCTTTTTTCTGTGGAACAGATGTCAAGATGTTTGCCGGTGTGACTTTTTCAATAGTCTTTTCCACAATGCGATTTATATTACGCGTTACCTCAAGTGGCGCTTGCTGGAGCATGGAGACAGTCATAATACCTGTAGCAATAGAGGTCACAAAACTGACCAGGAGCGTCAGCAAAACAATTTGATTTTTATTGAGGTCTTCCATTGGGTTTATTATAAACGAAAGTGAAAATATAACAATCTAATTTGACAAGTTTATTCAAGTATGCCAATCTTACTACAGATATGGATAAAACGGACGAATTCCTTGAACATATTCTGTGGCAAAACTGGAAATTTTTTGTGCCAATTCTTCTTCCATACCAGAGCGTTGCTGGCCAACTACCATAACAGCTATTTCGTTATGAAGTTGTCTCTGCCTTTGATGATGCCGTATCGCTTCTTTTTGTGTAGTAAATCTTACGTCTAAACCCATGGCATATTTAGTATACCTTTCACATGTATCTTTCAGTCGGCTTTCCGCAAGACTATCTGCTTTGGGTGGATTGCCTTCAAAACCGTAGTCTCCCCATAACTTTTCAAGATATGGGTTAAATTCTTCTATATCTTCATTATTTTGGGTGGGAATTTCAAGACTTTTCATATGTTAATTCTGCTTTATTATTTTCTGTAATGCAAGTACCAAATTATCAATATCCTCTTTTGTACTTTCACGACCGAGGGTAAAACGCAAACTGGATTTATTACAATCGGCTTTGCCGAGAGCAGAAATAACATATGATGACGAATCTTCTTTCAAAGTTTGACATGATGATGAATATGAGCAGGAAATACCGAGAACATCTAGAGAAATAACTGCAAACTCGGCGTCTAACCCCGGAAAACAGATGTTTATATTATTCGGCAAACGTAATTTTCCAGAACCATTTAAACTTGCTTCCGGAAATGTTTCCAAAATTTTTAGAATAGCATAATCGCGAATTTCTGTTAGGCGAACACTTTCTCTTTCTTTCATTTTCTCCGCCAACTCCATAGCGCAAGCAAGTCCCACAGCCGCTGGAAGATTTTCCGTACCGCTTCGCAGTCCCCTTTCTTGTCCACCACCGAAAAGTACCGGCGAAATATTTGTGCCTGATTTTACATACAGTATTCCCGCTCCTCTCGGCCCGTACATTTTTATTCCGTCCAGTGTCATCATATCCACACCAAGTTTCTGCACATCCAATGTCAAGGATGCCCCTTGACATGCATCAGTATGAAAATATGGCAATTTTATGTCAAGGGGCATCCTTGACATATTTTTTTGCCTCCAATTTTTTATGATTCTTCCAATTTCTTTTATCGGCTGTATGGTTCCAATCTCGTTGTTTGCGTACATCACACTGACCAAAACTGTGTTTTCCTTTATAGCAGATTTAACATCTTTTATCGAAACAATCCCCTCATTCGAAACAGGCAGATATGTAACTTGACCACCTCGTCTTTCAATTTCCTTACAAGTTTCCAGAATTGAGGAATGTTCAATTTTTGTCGTCACAATATGTGGAGTGAAATCTTTTGTCCGATTTGCCTCAAAAATACCAAGAAGTGCAAGATTATTTGACTCTGTTCCGCCACTTGTGAAAACAATATCATTTTTCTGGCAACCTAAAATATTAGCAATGCTCTGTCTTGCTTCTACCAATTTCTCTTTTGCCGAAATTGCCTCACCGTACAAGGCTGATGGATTGGCCCACAACTCTCTTTCCACCTCTCGCATTTTCTCTACTACTTCAGGTACAACGGGTGTAGTAGAAACGTAATCCAAAAATACTCTGCCCCGTAGTGAGCTATGCTCTACTACTGGGGTTCTTTTATCTTTCTTTTTCCAGAACATAGTAAAAACATAATAGCTCAAAAGAGTTATAAATAAAAGAAACGGCTCGACTATGATTTTTACAGTCGAGCCTTGTTTACTATGTTTATCTTACTGCCAGAGTTTCACCGGCATACTCCAAACCTTTCGGTTGGATAACAACTTTCTTTTCACCGGATTCGATGTGCCCAGCATTCCAGGCATCAAATCCCAGATCTTGCGCAATACGAGTGACTTTCGAAACATGAGGGAGTGGCACGTAAAGTGCAAATCCAGCACCCATATTGAGATTGCCATACGCTTCCGCATCATCGACTGGTCCATGCTTTTGCAAAAAGTCAAAAATCAAGCGTGGTATTGGTAAACGATTGATGACATACGTGAACGGCTGGGTTGCACGCATCAGTTTGCGCCAACCATGACCGGTAATGTTGACTGCATAATGGATATCCACTCCACGATTGAGACAATCTTCAATCAATCCGACATAGATATACGTTGGATCGAGAAGTGTCTCGCCGTAGGTTCGGCCGTCACGAAGCTTTGTGAGATAACCATTCGGTAATTTCTCGGCGATCTTTCGAGCCAACGTGAGGCCATTTGCGTGAATGCCTGAGCTTCTAATGAGAACGATCGAGTCACCGTGCTGAATCTTCTCTCCCATGATCAGCCGTTTCTTCGGTTTGATAATGCCGATTGCTGAACCAGAAAGTACAACTGCTTCCGGAACCACTAATCCTTTCAATGTCGGAGTTTCGCCACCACCCCACACACATCGTGCGAGATTGCAAGCGTTCTTCCAGCCATTAACGAGATCTCTGGTGCGCTTCTCATCGTTGAACCAGTCCGAGACACCAACTGCGAGATGCATCGCCACCGAAAGTGGAAGTGCTCCGAGTGTGACGATATCATTCACGATCATCGCGACAGTGTCCTGCGCGATTTGGTCGTAATACGACTCGCCAGTCAAGGCATACATCGCATCTGCAACCAAATTCTTGGTACCGAGTCCCTCCTCAACATGAGCGAGGTAACTCTTAGTTGCCTCGATGAGATATGCGCTCTCACCGCGACTCGCTTCGAACTCCCGAAACTCTCCGTCGTTGAGACGATTGATGTTTCCGGCCGTTTCCCGTGCCGCCAGCTGAGCCATTCGCTTGAATGGATCCATGGCATCGTAGATGACGCCGGTTCCTGCGTAGGTCATTCCTTCTTTTTCCATTTCAACTCCCTTTCTTTCTATAGGATCAGTTTCTAAAAACTATATTATCCCAACGTACCTGAAATTACAAATAAGGAGTTTGCGGGAAGGTTACGAGCTGAGTCGATTGTTTTCTTGATTGGCGAGATATAGTAAAATCGCACCAACGATTTATACCTGTCTTGGAAAATTTGTAATGAAAGAGTTTTTGCAAAAGACAACAAAATATAGTATAGTAGCGAAATGTTTGAAGAATCGCTTATTGTCTATGGTTTGGTGGGATGCACAGTGCTTTTGCTTGCATGGATTATCCGCCTTGAAATGCGAATACGAAAATTGCTTGGTGGAAAAACCGCAAAAACACTGGAAGAGGCCGTCAAAGAACTCCATGAAAATACGGAAAAATTAAATCATTTTCAACGCGAAGCCATCAGTCATTTTATAAATGTGGAAAAACGACTAAGTCGCAGTGTTCAGGCAGTAGAAACAATCCGCTTTAATCCATTCAAAGGCACAGGTGAAGGTGGCAATCAATCCTTTTCTACATGCTTTGTGAGCGAGAACGGCAATGGCGCTGTCATCTCCAGCTTGTATTCTCGAGACAGAGTCAGTATTTTTTCAAAACCACTGCAGAAATTTGTGAGCGACTTTGAATTAACAGGCGAAGAAAAAAATGTCATTGAAAACGCAAAAAAGAATCTCAAATAATTTTCTATCATGAACCTAGCTATTTATTACCATGAACACAAATCTTTCAGATATTACAGAACGTGGACCTATCGTGGCAATAATGGGTCACATAGACCATGGTAAATCCACTCTGCTTCATTATATAAGAAATCAAAAGGACAAAACCTCGCTATCTTACTCTCAAGATCGGGCTTTGCCCGCTCTTGAGGAAGCAGGGGGTATAACTCAACATATTTCGGCATACGAGGTTCTACACCAGTCTAAGGAAGGCAAAAAACGAACGATTACTTTTATTGACACACCCGGACATGAAGCTTTCGGTGGAATACGCAGGCGTGGAGCACATGTGGCCGATATTGCCGTGCTTGTCGTTTCTGCCGAGGATGGAGTTAAACCTCAAACCTTGGAAGCTTTGACCTCTATTTTGGAATCCAAAACTCCTTTCATTGTGGCAATAAATAAAATAGACAAACTGGAAGCAAACATAGAACGGACCAAACAATCTCTAGCCGAAAATGAAATATATATAGAAGGGTACGGCGGAGATATTCCGGCAGTTCCAATTTCAGCCAAAACAGGAGAGGGTGTGTCGGAACTTTTGGATATGATTATACTTGTTTCTGAATTAGAAAACCTGACTGGGGATAGAATTGCCCTCGGAGAAGGTATCGTCATTGAAAGTAACATGGATATTAAAAAAGGTATTTCCGCCACATGTATCATACAGAACGGCACTATAGAGAAAGGTTACTACATTGTCTCTGGAAAAGCCGTAGCGCCAGTACGCATCATGGAAAACTATCTTGGCCAAGGATTGGATAAGGCATCATTTTCAAGTCCAGTAAAAATCATCGGCTGGGATGAACTGCCAGAAGTCGGAAATATATTCAAAACATTCAAGACTAGAGAGAACGCTCGAGAAGAAATAGAAAAAAACTTGCTAACACTGGGTGTTAGCAAAAATACAAAAAAGACGGACGAAAATGTTAACGGTTCAGTTTTTAACATTTTGGTCGTTGTAAAAGCTGATACAGGTTCCAGTCTTGAAGCCGTACTGTCAGAAATCGAAAAATTAAAAACAGAAAGAATAAATGCTCAAGTCATATCTTCTGGTATTGGCACAATATCTGAAAACGATGTACGAATAGCAGACGGTAGCAAAAAAGCAATAATTATAGGTTTCCACACAAAAATAGACTCCCCTGCCAAAAACTTGGCAGAAAGAAGTGGAATTGAAATAAAAATATTTGATATTATTTACAAAATGAGTGAGTGGCTGAAAGAAACAATGACAGAAAAAACGCCAAAAGTACAAGAAAAGGAGATAACAGGACTTGCAAAAATCATCAAAATATTTAGTAAAGTAAAAGATAAACAAATCATTGGAGCGAGAGTGGAGAGTGGTTCCATAATACTTGGAGCCCAAGTCAAAATCATCCGTCGTGATGTAGAGATTGGTCAGGGTAGAGTAAAAGAATTACAACAACAAAAAACAAAAACTGGTGAAGTAAGCACTGGTGAATTTGGAGTGTTGATAGAAGCCAAAGTGGAGATTGCTTTGGGAGACCATATAGAAAGTTTTATTATTGTGGAGAAATAATAAAACTAATTTTCAATTTCTAATTTTCAATTTTCAAACAAAAGCAATGAGCAACAGAAGTGAAAAAATTACAGAGATATTACGAGACCTCGGAGCACGTTTTTTATTACTCCATGGAAACAAATCCTCCCTTATTACAGTAACCAGAGTAGTGTTAACAGGAGATGAAAAATATGCTACTATTTTTTTTACGGTGTTCCCTGAAAACTTTGAGAAAACAGCACTGGAGTTTGCCAAACGAAAGCGTAGCGAATTCAAAGGGTTTGTAAAAGAAAACTCAAAACTGGGCAGAATACCGATGATGGACTTTGAAATAGACCTCGGCGAAAAAAATCGCCAAAGAATTGATTCTTTATTAAGTGAGTAGTTGTGATAACATAAAGGCCTGGTAGCCAAGACAGCAAGGCATTCCTCTGCAAAAGGAATATACGGCGGCGCACATCCGCCCCAGGCCTCAAATATTGCCCGAGTGGCGGAATTGGCATACGCGCACGACTTAAGATCGTGTTCCGAAAGGAATGTGGGTTCGATGCCCACCTCGGGCACAAATTAAATACGGAAAAAGCCCGAAATGATTCCTCATGTCATTCGGGCTTGTTGTATGTAAACTTCTTATGGGGGTGATTGCAAACACGATCGGGGTCATGAGTGAGTCCTTTCTTCTTTTAGTTGAGCACTAAGATTGTAGCAGTCGGCAAATTCTTCAACATGACGAGTAAATTTTCTTTTCTGGCTCTCAAATTCCTTGGAACCATCAAATTCATTTACAGTAAGCAGAAGTTTTTTCTTTTTACCAAAAATAACTTCTGCAGAAACACCTTCCGGCAACTTCATGCCCGCATCGCAGTGACCTTTCATGTCCTTAATCCAGTGACGAAAAAGGTCGTTCCACATAATTTACTTCTCTTTCTAGAACAAGTTGTTCTGATATTAAGTCTAACGGGGTTTTAAAACCGTGTCAATAAAGCCGAAAATTGTGCAGTATTCTTGAATTAGTCCGAACGCATTTCGCCGCCTGCGGCGGCGAGGAAATCCTCCCGCGAAAAGATTCTGAAAATGCGGCGGAGCCGCACCGATGACAATTTCCAGTTTTTCTTTGGCGGCAAATTCTTTGACAAATGATTAAGGTTGGAAAATATCGCTCGATGAACCTTCCACCGAAATTTTTACTGTTTTCACTGTAGGAAACTGTAATAATGTTTTGGTGATTTGTTCCACACGAATACCCATACTGCTTGAACCACCACCAGCTTGAATTCTTCCGGTGAAATCTGGCCTCGCCTCACCATCAACGATTGATAAAGATTTTAATTTACTGCCGACAGGAAGTTCATTGAAATATCCACTGTCCATCTCTGCGTCGCTTAATCCCAAAAGAAGAACTTCCAAGGTTGCCTTCGCAACTTGTGAAGTTTTCGGAATGTATCGTGTTACTGGAAAAGTTTGCAACTCACTTTTCTCAAAAAAAACTTTTACCGGAACCAATGAAGCGGTATTAACAGGAGGCACATAAGGAAATGCTTCAATTAAATACTTTGTAGTGCCTTCAGTACAAGTTACATAATATCTATTGGTTGTGCTTCCAGTTTCACCTTGGCTTGTGTATTCGTAATAAATCTTAGTTTCCACGAGACAGGTTTCTCCATAATGCATAAATTTACTACTGATTATTTCAAAACGAGATATATGTGGATTGCTTGTTCCAGCAAACTCAACAGGGTCTATGGTTTTAGCAAGCTCCGAAGTCAAAAACGGTTTGGCCTGATTAAAATCCCGTTGCTTGCGAGCCTCAAGAAAACTAATGACTGTTTTCTCTACTTGTTGAAGTATCGGATTGGTAGCTTTTACACTAACTTTGGACGGCTGTTGCGTAACTTGGTTAGGAGTTGGGGTTGTTGTTTCCTGAACTACTTGAGGTGTTTTTTTTACAAATACAAAATATCCGCCAACGGCCACTATCGCAACAATTACTATTATCAAAACGATATTTGCAAAACCTTTCTGATTGTTCATATTCATATGTTTATTAGCTAATAATTTTCGACTTTATGATTAAAAAATTTTCTTCCCCCAAAATTAAAATATGGTTCGAGCCGATGTTTTTCTCCGGGTTCTTTGGCGGTTTTGAGCGGTGCGGCTCAGCCGCATTTTCAGAATCTTTTCGCGGGAGGATTTCCTCGCCGCCGCAGGCGGCGAAATGCGTTCGGACTAATTCAAGAATACTGCACCAGAAAGGAAAAGTCAAAGAGTTTTGGTT
>Ga0155189_103_pt1 | contig 7551 bp, 9 predicted proteins | sample RifCSPhighO2_02_FD_106157 | JGI IMG/M metagenome (GOLD analysis project Ga0155189, IMG submission 106157) | Candidatus Zambryskibacteria bacterium RIFCSPHIGHO2_02_38_10.5
TATTTTGAGGTCAAGTGACCCACGAATAAAACGTCAGATGACAAATCTTGATAAGTTCATGAAGGTATCTGACCAGCCTGCTACAAAGAGGGTACTCTCGTACTCTACCTCTATGGACAAAACTGAAGAGGATGTCTGTGAGGAGATACGTGATGAGCTTGGATTAGAAGCCGTCTACATTGAGGAGATTCAATACTCCGAGATTTCTTACGAGCAGTTACCGATTAAGGCAAGAGAGAATCTTGGTATTCGTCCTGACCAAAAAAACGTTGTAGCGACACTAGTCTTTCGTTCGCCGGAAGGATCGCTTCAGCGTCCAATGGTCAATGAATGGATGCAACGCCTCTATCCAAAACTGAACAAGGGAGAGCGAGGATACATGTAAGTCATCTAATCTTTGGTGACAAATACTTGAATGGGGTCGTGGGCAGTGTCCATAGCCCCATTTTTTATATATAAAAAGATTTGACAAAGATATTTATATTTGCCATGATAAGCTCATTCTCGCACTACATCCGTTTGTGGAGAATTATTAATAAAAACTGGGCAAGAACATATAACATGCAAAATATTACAACATTACCTATTATAAATATAGAAAAGTCTAAAGTTTTAACTATCTCTAAATCTGGTCTTTTCGCATCTCTCATTGATAAAGGATTAGACCGACTCACTAATGCGAAAATAGAACACATTTTGTGTACGTCTTCTCTCGCAGCATTCAACTAATTATTTATGTTAAGAGACATCACTATCAAAACTGCTTCTGAAGAGATTGCGGTAAAGACAGATGATTCCCTTACTTTAGAAGAAGTCTTGCGAACGAAACGTATTCCATCAAATCTTTTCCAAGGATACGCAAAAATGGGAGAAGAAGTACGCCCAATTCCACTCAACACACTGATTTTTGTTATTCCTTTTGAAGAAAAGATAATGCTTCATTGTATTAGGAATATAGATTTAAAGGATGTACTACCACAGAAAACATTCTATAATAAAGTCGAAAATCCTGTAATCACCATTCCAGAATTTAACTTTGGAGATGATGGTTGTAGTCAAACTATTCATGAATTAAATCCAGATTCTGCAAAAGAATTGGTGAAGGGAAAAGTTATTGACTTTGTTAAGAAAAATAGTTCCTTTAATACTGTAATCGTAGGAATTTCTGGCGGTGGAGACAGTAATACCCTTGCGCAAGGACTTAAAGCGCTAACCTTAGAGAATTCCAACAAACGCTTTATTTTCTTTACCATTATTTTTGAACCAATCTGGCCTACATTTGCAGCAGATAGAGCTTCTGAACTCTGTCTTACTCATGGTCTTACTCATCATGTTTATAGAAATGAGGAAATTGAAAAACTATTAGAAATGAAGGAGTCTCTCAGTAACTTTTATAAGGAATACTCTGAGAAGTTCGGTAATAACACGAGCCATTTCTTTGGTACCTATCTCATTTCCATTGTTGCACGAAAACTTTGCCAAGAATATCACACAAACGAATATATACTTGGTTTTAATCGTGAGGACCTATTGTCAGACCTGCTATTTTCATTAATGAATGGACAAAAACCTCTTGCATTCCCTGTGCGTAAATTTGGTTCTATAAAGCTATTGATGCCTTTATGGGATATCTCAAAAGTTATTCTGGACGCTTGTTATCCAAAATATAGTTTTTCAAATTATCAAGAACGCAAGGAGGATCAGAGCACTTATCAACGTAATATCATTTACTATTTAGCACATAGTATAGAAGATATATATCCAAATCTAGGACTCTCCTTAATGAAAGGGATAGAGAAAATATTCAGTAATCAATGGTCTGAACTTCGCCAAGAAGATAATTTAGATATATTTCCAAGCGAATATGCTGATTCCATGAAACTTGAAGAGGTCAAGAGTTTCCTCAAAAAGTATTTTTAAAAAGATACTACCTTACGTATATTTGACAAATCACTATTAAATATGCTATAATTGAAACTAGAAAAGGAGGTGCTTTTTGCAAGAAATTTTTGGGAAAGTTGCCGGTATATTTTCTCTTCTTGGATATGGATTTTACATCCTATCCATATTTAGGGGAGAAACCAAACCAAGTCGGACCACATGGTGGATTTGGTCTCCGCTGGCAGTAACGCTCTACTTTAGCGCAGAGGCCGCTGGAGCCAAGGAAACCTTGTGGGTTGCCAGAAGCGAAGTGATTGGTATCATTACCATCGCTTTGCTTTCAATAAGATATGGAAAAAAGCAAAAAGAAGTTGGTGAAAATTTCTGTATCTTGGGTTCTGTTGTCAGTTTGATTGTTCTCTGGGTTTTCAAACGGCCAGATGTGGCGCTTATTGCCGCGTTGACCACTGACACCTTTGCTCTGTGGCCAACGATCCAAAAAACCAGAAAACATCCAAAGGAAGAAGACAAATTCGCCTGGACGCTGACTCAAACCGGAAATTTCATCAATCTCTTTGCTATCCGGCAAATGACATTTGGTGAAATTGTATATCCGGTCTGGCTCTTTGTCTTAGACGGAGTTCTTCTCTGGTTTCTGTTTTTTCCAAAAAGAAAGGAGAGGAAAATATAACCCCTCACCAGTTTTACAAAGACTGGTGAGGGATTTCTGATAATGTTAAGTTCTCAATTCTTTGTATATAAAAGACAATATGTCCGCTTGTTGTTCATTTGATTTATTCATGCCGTTTGCTCCGCTATGACCGGCTTTTTCTTCCAATCGCAACAGCAGAGGATTTTTCAGTCTTGCAATATCTCTCATTTTAGCCACAAATTTATACGCATGCATTGGATGAACCCTGTCATCTTCTCTGGCGCTCAAGATAAGCATTGAAGGATAGCTTGTTTCTTTTTGTATATTGTGATACGGACTATATGAAAGGAGATTTTCCAAATATCTTTTATTTTTAGGGTTTCCGTATTCGTGTATCCAATACCGGCCGCCGTCAAATAAGTAATACTTTTCCATATCTAAAACTGGAGCGCCGATAACAGCCACTTTGCATATTTCCGGCTCTTGAGTTACGACTGCTCCAACCAGCAGTCCTCCGTTGCTCCAACCGAATATGGCGGTTTTTTCAGGCCGACTGTATTTATTTTTGTAAAGATATTTAATTCCGGATATAAAATCATCAAAAGAATTTTGTTTATTGAATAATTTTCCGGCTTCGTGCCACTTTTCGCCGAATTCGCCTCCTCCTCGAATGTTTATCTCCGCGTATATCCCGCCATCCTCCAGAAAAGGAATAATACCCGGGTCAAAAGACGGCGTTAACGACGTACCAAAACCGCCATAGCCGTAGCAAAGCAGGGGATTGTTGCCGTCTTTTTTTATTGTTTTTTTATGAATTAAAAACATAGGAACTTTAACCCCGTCTTTTGATTTGAAGAAATGTTGTCTTACCGTCGTATTTTCTAAAGAATTTGAAATTTTTCTTTGAAAGAAAACGGATAATTTATCATTTTTTAATGAAAGATTGTATATGACTTTTGGAAAAACAAAAGAGGAAAAAGCGAAAAATAACTCATTGCCTTCTTTTTGGCAATATATTTTGGATACTGTGCCTATAGCTGGCAGTTTGATATTTCTCTTATATTTTCCAGATAGAGTGTATTCGCCGATATGAGAGGAAACATTTTCCAGTGTGATTAAAAACATTTTATCTTGTATAAAACTGAAAGATTCTATCACTCGGTTTTTATTTTCTTTGATTATAACCCGCCAATTCTTCTTTCCTTCCAATAAATTTTTTACGGAAGCCTTTTCAATTTTCCAGTGAGGAGTGTCTTTATTACTTAAGATATAGACGCAGTTTCTATGCAAGACCGGGTATCGCAAGCAATTTTCTTTACCGAGAATTCTGATTATCTTTTTGTTGGAGCTAATTCCCAAGTATATCTCTGCATTTTCTTTTTCATGTGCAAAATCAAAAACGGTAACAAGAAAATAATTCCCATCATCCGATATTTTCATTTGCACTCTGTCTGTTTTGCTCAGGTCTCTACCGAAGAAGTATCTGTCGTTTGCAAAACCGTGGCCAATCCTGTGAAAATAGATTTTATTTTGCATTTTTACATCTTCTTTTGATGTACCGGGATTATTTCTGCTATAATAAAAACCGCTCTCATCCGGCATCCAACATTCGAATTCAGGATATATCTCTTCCGGAATAAAGTCAGTTAAATTTTTTCTTTTTTGAATATCTATGACATGGATTGATGATTTGTCATTTCCTGATTTAGAAACAGAATATGAAAGAAGCTTACCCGTTTTAGAAACAGTCCAGTCAGTTACGACCAAACCGTGTTTTTTAAACATAGCGTTACAATCCAGTATTTTTTCCTGTTTTGATTTGGCATTTTTCTGCATATACAAAGAAGAGACCTGTTCACCCTTTTTTCTCCAACGGAAAAAATACATTTCTCCTCGTATGACTGGGAGAAACTTTTCATCAATGTCTTTTATCTTTTCCAACCGCTTGAAAAGTCTTTTCTTATATGAGTTATTTTTGAAATAATCCGTTGTTTTGGACTGTTCTGACAGTATCCATTTTTCGGTTCTCTCCGTATTTTTTTCAAAAAAAGCATACTTGTCTTTTTTAAGTTTTTCCATATAAAATTTTAAATAAATTTGAAACGGGAAGATATCTCTATCCTCCCGTTTTGTTTTGTCACCTTGGACGCGGTCTGGGAAGATGTGGTGGTTTATCCACACCCGGCTTGTCAGCATACAGGTATCCCATATTTTCACCTCCTTTCTTCATAAATCTGTATGTTATTTTACACAAATCACTTTTATTGTCAATGAAACGGATGATATACTATATAAAATATGAAACAAATATATCATGCTCAAAGTAAAATAGATGGAATGGGCGTCTTTGTCGGAGAAGATATATTAACATTAAAAAAACTGGTTGCAGACAAAAAAGACCCTTCAGATTAGTTCTTATCAATCTGAATGGTCTATAATTGGATATTTTTCTCGGTGGTATTCGTCGTGAAGCAATTCATTGCTCTCGTTCCATTCAAAAGTCGTGATTTGTATTTCAAATGGAACGTTGTTTTTGTAAGCGATGAACTGAAGCAACTTAAGACTTTTTCCATCTAGATGAGGTTTGTCAGGACGGGTCTTTGGATTGGCAATATAGTCATGGTCTAAAAAACCTCGGAAAGACTTCGTCAGCGCCTTAAGAACCAAGTATGCTTCGTTCGCTGAGGAAACGAGAATCCGGAAAGCATACACATCGTCAATATCAATAATTGATTCTGTCTTCACCAGAATCATCTTTTTTGCCAGTGTGTCTTGACTTTTGATTCGGTAGCTGATAGTCGGACTTTGCGAAAGTACCGGCTTAACTGTCGTGGCAATCTCGTCCGCAATAAACTCAATGGAACAACCGATTAGTTTTCGATACAAGAGAATCAACTCTTGACCCATCTTTTTTTACCATCCTTTCTAACAGTAGCTTAGTGGAATACTAGTCTTTTTGCAAGTTTTTCTCATGATTTTTTAAAAGCTTTTCGTATTCTTTTATAACAGGATGATTTCCAAGATTTGATTTTAGTATATTATATATTTCTCCATAATACCAAAAATAATCCGTTAATGTACCTCCGAACTTACCCAGACTTTTTTTGTTGTTGGCTTCAGTAGCTCCGAAATACGCTTGCATATTGGTCATTTTATCAACCGCCACGATAATGCAAGCTTCTTTTGAAATATTTTTAATTTGCCGCATATACGACACCTTTCTATCTTTCCAGCTTCTGTTTTTTACCGGTATATTTGTCGGAGAACTCACTTCCTTGACAATATTGGCCACCTTACTGCCGAATAGCTCTTTCAGTTCCGTATATGTAACGTCGCAATCTTCCATCACATCGTGTAAAATTGCCACTGCCAGCACGTTTTCATCCTGTGAATATTTAAAAACGCCTAATGCCACCAAGACTGGATGAGCAAAATATGGCACATCTGTTCCTTTGCGATATTGCCCGTCATGTTTTTTGGCCGCAAAATACACAGCTTTCTTTAATAAGGAAGAAGTCACCAATAACGTTGCATCTTTTTTTATCATACTTTTAACTGGTTTGCATATTTTTTATAAATTCCCTACATAAAGAAATAGAAGATTTCCAGAAAGCTTTGGCTTTTTCTTTATCAAAAGAAATTCCTCCAAAAACAGATTTATTTTCAAGAGAATTGGAACTGATATTGTGCCGTTCCAAAATATCCATTACTTCAAGTTTAGACTTTTCTATAACTGGCGTAAGATATGAGATATCATATTCCTCTAAAAATTCTTTAGTCAGTGAAACAAAATCACCGCTCTGTTCAATATACCTGTCTTCTTTTGCTTGATAACCGGAATATCCGGAAGCTATCGTGTTTATGTTGTTTTTTAAGCAATAGCAAACGGCATTAGCGTGTACCGCAAGCGCCAAGGCGATAGGGTAGATAACATGTTCAATATTTGTTTTTTCTATGGCTAGTTTTCTAATCAAATATGTACTGCCCTCAATAATTCTTTCTCTGTCAATATCTTCAGGAAAAGCTTGTGTAAGTTCTTTATGTCTAATATCTGGCGCGGAATCTCCTCGTGGTCCGGTCAGTTCCGGCAGACCGGCTTGGTAGGTATATAGTTTTATCTTATATCCAGCCAAAGCTAATAGAGCCGCGACAGAAGAAGAATCTCTGCCACCAGAAAACAAAACAAGGACATCTTTTGATTTGTTTTCAAAAATATTTTGCATAGTTTGTGAGTTTGGCTATTATACCATAAAATTTGGCTTTATTGTATAATTTCAAGCTATTAAAATAGTGATATTGAAGAAACAGAATTTTATATGATATACTATAAAAAATATGAAACATATTTATCATAGTGTAAGTAAAATAGATGAAATCGGTCTTTTTGCCGGGGAGAATATTAAAAATTTGTTGAATACAAAATGTCTTCTGTCTGGAATCATTACTCTTTCGATTTTCTTTGTTCTCTTCTTTTTGTAATATCTTTCCGAATACAAATACTCGCAATATCGGTTGCCCCGAGCGGTGCGGAGCCATTCATAGATGGCTGTCTTGGAAGCGTAGAACGGTTTCTTTTCTTTCTTCATCCTGCCCGATATTTCATCCGGATTCCAGTGATCTTTTAATCCCCGCACTATGCATTTTTTCAATTCCTTGTCCTGATTAATTTTCCGCCACTGGAATCTCCTGTTTCGCAGAGATACCCGGGCTTTCTTGTCCGCTTTCTTTGGATCATATTTACCATTAGTTGAATTGTTTTTAATTTCATAGCTCATAGCTCACACTGTTAGGGCTTCGACCGAGCGCCTTCGCAATGTTTCTAATTGAATATGCTTTCTGAAGCAGAATGAAGATTTCATCTCGTTCGGCTTTTTTAATTTTCTTCGCCTTTTTCATTAAAACACTTTAACTCAAGTGTCCTAATTCATTAAGGAATCAACTTATGACTTGGAGGTCGTATGGAAAAAGTCCACAGGGCTCGTCCAGATCATGTTTTAAGTGCGATCCTAGCAAACGAC
>Ga0155189_119_pt1 | contig 7171 bp, 8 predicted proteins | sample RifCSPhighO2_02_FD_106157 | JGI IMG/M metagenome (GOLD analysis project Ga0155189, IMG submission 106157) | Candidatus Zambryskibacteria bacterium RIFCSPHIGHO2_02_38_10.5
CCGTCCTCGCCATATGAGCCATGCAGAGCATTCCAGACAACATCTAGTTGCTTCAAAATTCTCTCTCTAGAACGCTCTATACCATGAATATGCCATGTGCCGTCTTTTGAAATAAAAATATCAAAAGGTTTATGTGTGTTCGACAAATTCTGTAGTACGTGTCCCCCACTTTGCAAAGAAACATCGTACTCTGGCGACGGCCCACCACGTAAAACGCCGATACGGAGTGAGATAGGTAAAGTAATCATTAAATAAGTATAGCAAGGATAATTTAGAATTTAAAATTTTAAGTTTTAAATGAATGTTTTAGTATTTCAATTATACTATAAAAAGAAACGATCGTGGTATTTTATAGTATGTATAGTTTTAAAGTTTATTACGAAGTTGCTTGTGGAAAGTGATAGCAAACCTGTGTGCCTCGCTGTTTGAAAGCAATATTTCTCTCTCATACATTAGATGCTTTTTGTCACCTAGAATCTGTTTCGGTCTATGATGTTCATCTTTGACTACAGATACAACAGGTATATCTAGTTTGTTTTCTCTTAAAATCCTCTCCATCAATCTCCTCTGGGCTGTACCTCCATCTACAACAATAAGGTCGGGCAGTCTCCATTCTATATGAGCTAAACGACGAGATAAAACCTCCGATAGAGCTTTTGTATCATTTACTCCCGGATTATCTCGTATCTTAAATTTCCTATATTCAGATTTTTTAATTTCTCCGTCTTCAACCACAGTCATTACCCCAACAACATTTGTGCCAGACAGGTGCGCAATATCATAAGATTCAATGCGGAACCCTGAATCCAAGGTCTGACCTTGGGATCCAAGTCTTAAGGTCAGACCTTTGGACTCCTCCTTTATCAAAGAAATATCTTGAATATGGTTTAGAGTAAATAATGTATGTTTGGTAATGTTTGCTTTCTCAAACTCTTTATTTTCTGCGAAACTTTTCATTTGCACCTGCAGGTTTTTCACTAAGCGCTTTTTATTACCTTCAAAAAAGAGAATAATGTTTTTGATTTGTTCTGTGTATTGCTCCTGTGTTATCTCACCAATGCAAACTCCCGGACACAAACCAATCTGTCTGTTAAAACACGGCTTACATAATTTATTTCTTACACTATACGATATATCGTATAGTGTAAGGTCATTGGTTTTTTTCTTTTTTAATCGATCTATACAAGGAATACACTTGGAATCACGATATGGAAACATTTTACGAACAATCTTCATCGCTTCTTTTAATTGACTGCTGTTTGGAAACGGCCCAAAAGAATATCCGATTTTCATCCCTTTCCTTTCTTCAAGTTTTTCCTTTTTGAATTTAGACGATATATCGTCTATTTTATTATCCCCTAATCCACTACAATATATTGTGGTAGATTTATTCTTTGATATGTGGTGTTGTAATAATTCACGACCTCGAACGATAAGTACACGTGGAAAATTCTCGCGAGTGATAATAACAAAATTGAAACTCTTATTATCTTTTTCTTTTATGTTTGCCTCTGGTTGGTGTTTTTTTATGAGATGGGCTTCTAGAACAAGCGCTTCTAAAACAGAATCCGTTTTAATATGTTCAATTGCATCAAACTGTCCAAGCATTTTTTCTATCAGCGGACTTCTTGTGTCAAAGATGCCCTTTGACATGTAACTTCGTACGCGGTCTCGTAGAGATGTGGCCTTACCGATGTATAAAATTTTGCCTAAACCTCTACTTCGCTTTGGTTGGCCACGAAAAATATAAACTCCTGGCGCATCCGGTAGTTTTTTTATGAGAGATTTTATATCCATATTCTTGATGAAAAAGTTCAATTTGCTCGTGGTCGGATTGTGGTTCTTTGTCTTTGCAACCTCTCTCTTCTCAACATTTCCAGGATCCAACCAGTATACATCGTGGACAGAGAGATTTCATCATATCGTAAGATATGAAAATCCAAGAACGCATAGCTCTTACTCCGACAACCCTTAAGAAAGGTTGTCGGATTTCATTTTAAAAAAGTTTATATGTTAAAATATTTTGTTTGTCAATTGCTTTTTTTGGAAACTTCTGCATGAAGCCATAATGAAGTCGTTTTTCCACAGATTTTTGCCACTTTTACACAGTTTTTAAACATGATATGCACGGAAATCGTATAAAAACTTTTGACAAAATAAATCAATAGTAGGAAAATTATAACAGTTACCACTTCTTCAGTAACTTCCCGTTAATTTTGCACACATGTCTCGTCTATGTGAGGTTATGAGCCACACATCAGAGACTAAAATTTGCACACTTGGGATGGACCACTGGAGAAAAAGGGTGACGGGCAAAAAGACAAGGCCTCTCGTTATAAAACAACGGAGGTTTTGTTTTTTTCACTATATATCTATTGTACTACAAAAATCCTCCGGGCTCAGCTCTTTTTTAAAAAAGCCGAGTACGGAGGATTCTTGTTTATAACAATTACTTAAGTTTTAACTATTTGATGGGATTCTGACCTTGTATGACTCTAACAAGAAACATTATAATGGCTATGACAAGCAAGAGATGGATAAACCAGCCAATACTATATACACCGATAAGTCCCAAAAGCCATAATGCGACCAATATGATAGCAATAGTTGTAAGCATATATTTTATTGATTAATTATAAATTTACTTATTTGTGGTAAAGGAAACAATATCTCCACGGACTGCGCCATATTGATTCTTTGCTACCAAGCGATAGTAATACTTTTTCTTTGGAATTAAGTTAATATCTGTTTGGACCGTGACATTTTTGGTGCCAGCAGATACTGTTTGCTCCGGTGTGCCACTTCCAATGAGCTGACCGAGAAGAGAATCTTCACTGTACTCAAACCAATACGTCACTTGTGCTCCATTTGGATTAATGACACCAGTAAATGTGGCGGATGTGCTAGTGACGTTCTTTGCGCTTGTTGTATCTGCTGTTGGTTGTCCAGGATTAGATGGGCCTGTGGTGGTAAAGGAAAGTATTGGGCCGTTGACTGTGCCATAACCATTCTGGGCATTCAATCTAAAATAGTATTTGGTTAGTGGCGCAAGATCGGAAAGTGAAACCGAAGCCGAGATTTGCGAGTTGCCACTGCCAATTTGTTGAAAGGCAGTAAGATTACCGAATTCTGTATCAGTCCCATATTCAAACCAATATGTTGTTGCCGAGTTGTTTGGATTAACTGTACCATTTATATTGGCAGTCGTCCGAGAAATTGTCGTAGCGGAAGTGGTACGAGTTGTCGGAGCGGAACCTTGCGGTGGAGGATTGGTATTGGTTTGGAATGTGTGAGTAGCGCCGTTTGTTGTAGCAAAACGGTTGGAACCAGAAAGTCTAAAATAGTATAGAGTATTTGCTTTCAGTCCTGTTATATAGGCTGGCGTAGGTATAAACTTGTAGCCAGAACCGATTTGCTGAGAAGTGGTGCGAGTACCAAGTGCCGACGTTTCGCCATATTCATACCAATAGCTTGTTCCTGCGCCGTTTGGCTTGACTTGACCTGTAACTAAGGCAGTGGAGTTGGAGGTAGCTGTAGTTGACATAGTTTCTACAGACGGAGCACTCGGTGTAAGAGTAACTGTATTGGAATTCTGATTGGGAACTTTGGTAGTAGGAGTGGTTACATCTGCCCCAGAAGTGGTTGTCTCATTATTTTTCAACATGCCGTATCCAAGCCAAACAACAAAAAGTGCAACGATAAGTATAATAATTGTTTTCATATTTAGTGTGGTTAAAAATTTCTATTAATTTGAAGGTGAATTTGAAGTCGTATCAAGTTTTGGAACCTCTATATTGATATTGGTTGTTCCGTTATTTCTTTCACGAATAGCTGGCAAGGCGTAGACAAAGAAGAGCACGATAAGCACAATAGCTATGATTACGCCAATAATAAGCCCTGCTCCAGAATCCCCACTGCCACTTGCTCCTGGGTTATTTACGATAGTTGTCATAATACGTATTAAATTAAGCTAATAAGAGAACCTGACCTTACTTCATTATAATATAGAATGATGTAGTTAACATGAAGATTATGAAAGGACCACATAGCAAAAAAGTTCTTGTCAGTAACAAGAACTTTTTTGCTGTGATTACTTATTATATAAACACTAATTATGAGAGGTGTTTTGAAACGAGTTTAGTCATTTCAAACATATTGACCACTGACTGACCTCCAAAAACCTTTTTTAGGTTTGCATCGGCAACTATATTACGCTTATTTTTAGGGTCCTGAAGATTTTTACCTTTAATATAAACCCAGAGCTTTTTGACGACTTCTGATCGAGGCATTGGACCTTTGCCCACCACTTCGGCTAAGTCGGGACTAATCGTCATCGGCTTCATAAATGCAGAATTCTTTTTTTCCATTTTTTTCTTTGTCTCGCCATAGCTATTAGCGTAGGCGGATGATATTTAGTAATAAATATATAACATTGCTATCATATCATACATTAAACTTTAGGTATAGGGCTGTTATTCCATATCAGCAAACACTACCAATCTACTGGAATGACTTTTTTCTACTTCATCCCAAACTCCAGCGCAGGTGATGAGATTAAGATGAGCTTTTCCGTCATTTGAAAAAGGTTCGCGCAAAGGATATGATTACTCCAACTGGGCTTGTAAAACAATCCTTCTGTCTGAATCTGATGATGATGAGGGGGTTGCAGGAACTGCGGGAGTTGCCGAAGTGGCTGGAGTACTTGTTCCTGATGATGATGTTGCAGGAGTAGCTCCAGTCGCAGGAGTAGCTGGTGCTGGTGCTGGAGAAGGTGGCATAATAACAGAATTTGAATCCAATGTAACTGCAGTTTGGGCTAAAGCTCTACCATTTAATATTGCCCCTGTGTTTAAAACAATGGCTGTCTGGTCTAATATATTTCCATTAAAGAGAGCTGTCGTACCGATAGTGGTCTGCCCTGCCACAACCCAGAAAATATTACCCGCCTGCGCTCCACCAGAGAGAACTATTTTTGTAGCAGAGCTAAGATTAAGATTTTGAGCTATTTGAAATATCCAAACGTCTCCAGCGCTACCAGAGAGAGTAACATCTGATGGAATCGTTACACCAGTACTCCATTTGTAGAGTCCTGGAGCAATGGTCATTCCCCCGATATTACCAGCGCCAAGTTCTGTTGCAGTCGGATTTGTTCGTCCGGCGGCATCTGTGTAGGCAGTTTGCATGTCGCTTACTGCTGTTGTCAGATTAGCTGGAGTTGGGTCAGCATAGCCGGGAGCATATACTTTTCCGATTACTGTAACTGATGTGGAAAAAGCACTTGCAGATGGAAGAGTTAAAGCAAATCCAGTTATGTAACTGGCAGCTGCAGGACTAATTCCAATATCTCCGACAATAGAGGTGTTACCTGTAGTTGAGATTCCTGTTTTTGCCAGAATGACAAAATTACCGGCTGTTCCAAGATTTACTGTAGCGGGACCAGCTGCTAGTAGAGAGTCCTGTCCAGGCAAACCAAACAATAAGGAAATAATCAACGTGCTTACTATTGTACTAGTATTAAATAATTTCATATATTTTGTTAATTTAGTTAATTAATTAAAAACTTTAAAAAGTATAACATTATATTCATGTAGATATCATGAAACTCTTTTATTGACTAAAAAATAATTTTTTGCTAAAAATATACCAGAAAGGAAGTGCTCATGAAAAAAATGGCTATCGCAGTCTTGGGTAATGTAATAGCTATTGTTATTTACATGGCTATTATGTCTCTAATTTCAGTAGGAGTGCTTATCATTTCTCCTATTTTGATACCAATGGTCATTGTAAAAGAACTTCAAAAATCAAGACCGACAGAGTAACACAATCTAATCCACGCGCAAAGATACGTGGATTATTTTTTTGCGGGCTCGCCGCGACTCGGTCACGAGTTACTAAGTTTTTTATTTCACTTCGTTCATAAAAAACAAAGTACTCTCGACCCCGACTCGGCGACAAGCACTCACTTCGTTCGTCTTGTATACCGCCTCCGTCTTTCGAGTCGGGCAGCATAAAACTGCGTTTTCTGCGGGCTCGCCGCGACTCGAACGCGGAACCTCGCTTTTGGAGAGCGATGTTTTACCATTGAAACTACAAGCCCAATATACCTAATATACCAAACTAAAATGAACTTTTTTGGAGATTGCGATATTCACTCCAACTACAAACCCATTAAAACAATAATATCCTCAAAACAATAATATCCTATTATTATCATCAAATCAATTTTACACTATACGATATATCGTGTAGTATATAATGATGCCACATATATCAAGCAAGGAAATCTCCGAGGAAGATTTCAAAAAAATATATGCTCAATTAATATCTATTTTTGATACTGCTGGAAATAATAGAAAAAGTAATATATTTCTGAGAGAATTTTTTACTCATACAGAAAAAACGATGTTCTCAAAACGTTTTGCCGTTCTTTGTATGCTTGCCGAAGGAGTATCGAAGCATTTTATATCTTCTGTTTTAGAGGTCAGCCCTTCTACAATTGACCGTATTTCCACACGATATGAGCAAAACAAGTTTCCGTATGTTGCTGAAATTTTACGAAAAAACAAGAAAACTATCTGGGATACATTAGAAACCATAATAACTGCTGGACTACCACCAAAAATTGGTAAGGGTAGATGGCAGTGGTTACACGAAATAGAAAGAAAACAAAATAGAAAAATATTCAGAACATAACTAGACTATACATAATTACACTATACGATATATCGTATAGTGTAATTATGTTTACTCAAACACATCTCAAAGGCATAAAGATACTATTTCTTGGCTTCTTTGAAGACAACACGTTTACGCAATTTTTTACTGTACTTTTTAAGCTCAATTTTTCGCTCAACTTTTTTCTTATTCTTGGATGTCCAGTAAACATCTCCAGACACTTTATCTCGGAGTGGTATTAATCTATCTTGTGACATAGTTGTATTACCTTACTAAAAAAGTATAAAAAATGCAAATCAAAATTTTCTACCGATATTAGAACATATTATATAAAAATATGCAAATTGGTGTCTCTATTGTACCAAACTCGCACCTATTTCCAAAACAAAGTGAGGTAATGACTTCGCACGCTCCGCGTGCGTGGTGAAGCGAAACTGAAGCGTACGCTCGGAGAAAGCCCCACGCACTGGCGAGTACGCCAGCAACCCCGAAAGAA
>Ga0155189_130_pt1 | contig 6826 bp, 8 predicted proteins | sample RifCSPhighO2_02_FD_106157 | JGI IMG/M metagenome (GOLD analysis project Ga0155189, IMG submission 106157) | Candidatus Zambryskibacteria bacterium RIFCSPHIGHO2_02_38_10.5
TCCCTACATTGGGTTGCAGTCAATCAAACCGAAACGTAGGAAGTTCTAACAATTCCAACGTAAACTCTCAAACAAAGGAGGTGCAACATGGACAAGGCAAACTTGCTCGTCTACTCGTCTGGAGCGCCCAAAATCGACGACACCGAATTCGAGGTCGTCGAACGCAAGGGCATCGGCCATCCGGACACGCTCTGCGACACAATCGCCGAGAAGGTGTCCCAAGCATACTCGCAGTACTGCTTGAAACGCTACAGCATCATCTTGCGACACATGGTCGACAAGATCGCTCTGTCTGGCGGCTCTGCAAAGGTCAAATTCGGTAGTGGTGAAATGCAGAAGCCCGTCAGGCTTTATCTCAACTGTCGGTTCACCCGAACTTTGCAGCAGGAGACCATCCCTTATCTTGAGATCGTCAAGGATACGGTCTACAAGCACCTTGGAGATGTTCTGCCACTTCTCGATTTGGACCAGTGGCTCATGATCGTGGATAACACGCACTTCGCACCCGGCCCTGGTGTCGTGTACGAAGCTGATGGATCGACACAGAATGAACGCCAGTTCTTCTTCGAGATCCCGCAAAAAGAGTTTGCGGTTTTCCATGACAACAGCCTGCGCTCGAACGATACCTCGACGGCAGTAGCGTACAGTCCGCTCAGTGCCACCGAGAAGATCGTGATGCTCGTTGAGACCACGCTGAATGGGAAGGAGTTCAAAAAACTCTATCCCTATGTCGGCATGGATATCAAAGTGATGGCCAGACGCATGAAAAAGCGAATGGACATCACTGTTTGCATTCCGTTTATCGCTGCCCACACCCCGAGTAAGGACTTCTACTTCGAGAAGCTGAAGTTCCTGGAGGGCATCATCAAGCAATTGGTGGTGTCTCAGTTCGGACAGTTCGATGTTACGGTTTCGCTCAATACAAGGGACAATCCGACCAAATCGGATTATTACCTCACACTGAGCGGAAGCGCTATCGAAAGCGGCGACGAGGGTGTTGTCGGACGAGGTAACAGATACAACGGGGTCATCCCGTTCACTCGACACATGAGCATGGAAGCTTGCTGCGGCAAGAATCCTGTCTACCATGTAGGCAAGCTCTATACCGCTATCTGTTCTCTCATTTCCGAGGAGATTCATCATCTCGTAGGACTTGAGACATATGTGTACCTGACGTTTCAGATGGGCAGGAGCCTGTCAGACCCATGGTCCGCATGTGTAGAGATCTGTGGTGGAAACGCAACACCTGTACAACGTCAGATGATCGAAGAAATCATTGAATGTAATCTTGCCAACGCCAATGAAACCACCCAAAAAATCGTGAGGGGTGAACTGAACCTTTTCTGAAGAGAGAAGGTTCTCAGTACCCATGTCGCAAAGGCATGGGTACTTTTTTATTTATAGATCAAATGATTCTTCGGGACTAACTTCTTTTTTTGTTCCATTAGAAAAATAAATAACACAAGGCTTAGTACCAACGCATAATGCAACCCCACTTTCTATAACTAAACCGGTTTCTTCTGGTAGACAAACAATCGGCAAATTATGATCACTTACCCATGCTTTGAATCGGTCATTTTGTTCATCTTTAAAATGACAAGCTACTGAAAAGTTATTAAGAAGATTGAATCCTGATACGTCTTGTAAACCTATCTTGTTTTCATCATCATGAGTATCAATTCTTTTTCCCATTATGATTGCACCGGCACTACCTCCATATACTTGTCCGCCAGCTTCAATATATTGTATTAAAACATCGGCAAATCCAGATTCCCGAATCTCCTGAATAAGGCTCCATGTGTTACCTCCACCAATATATATCCCATCAAACTCTTTGATGACTTCGAGATTATATTTTGATGGATCATCTACTGTTTCAAATTGAACATCAGTCCTCTCATGAAGTTCTGTAATGTTTTTCATCCACAAATGTGCTGTGGAATAAAGTTTGTGCCCACGAAGGGCAATAGGTATGTATAAAAAGCGTCCATTTTTGGGCAATGTATCAAAAAAAAATTTGTCGAGGGGGAATGATTGCTTTTCATTACCACCCCCCGACAAATATATTCTGTTGTTCTCCTTTAGGTTTTGCATGTTTGTATCGCTTTGCGTAACTCGTAAATGTTGATGTTACAAGTATACACCAAGCGGTCGAAATAAGCTTCTGTCGTCTCGTCTCGAGGTGGCGGAAGCTTTAACGCTTCACAAACTTTCAGGTTGACGAACCTCTCGATCTCCAAGCGTGCAAGCTGGACAGTGGTGTCTCGACTGATGGACGGATTGATGAACTGCGCCCAGTAATCAAAGTAATACGCAAGAATGCTATACACATTCACCCCGTAGTACTTTTCACTAAGCACCTTTGCGAATCGCCTAAACTGAAGGCCTGGACCTTTATTTGCAGCTTGGACACCGCACAGGACCAGAAGCGCCATAGTTCGACACGAATCGAACATCTCTCGTGTACCTGTCGCTGTCCACGGCATCAGCGTGTCGAAATAGGAATCAGTCTTGTTTACGACCCACGCTACTCTTTCGAGACCGAAGCCGATATCACTGATTGCAATGGCTGGGCGATTTGGCTGGGGAGTAAGAAGATAGGCGGCATCACCAAGCTCAAGTCCTCCGTAGGAGAAAAAGAGCTCAAGCGCCGAAAATTTCCCGGTTCCCCAATCGTTTACAGATGTTCTCATGACGATGATGAAGTCGTTCATGTGAAGACCGAGCTTGGAGAGAATCGTGCACCAATGATCTACTGACTGCAAATGCTCGGAGAACTCGGCTCCCATTTTTTCAGTGCATACGTTCACGAAGGAAGTTGACGTTCCTTCCTGTGACTCGACATGCGGCTGAAACTGCATACGAACGCATGGCTGTGCCACGAACACCTTGTCATTCCGAATTTCCTGGTTTCGATGAATGATGTCATCAAACATCTGAACGCCGGCGATGACCAGGTCAGTCTGACCTTCGAAATTAGCGATGTTCATAGGGGTTGCCACATTGAAGCCTGTCGAGCGAAAGTATTCGCTTATTCGTGAGCTGATTTGCGCTGGTGTCAGCATTCTCTTTCGTTTGCTGTATGTGCGAAAAGGATAGTCTCCCTTATCGCACTTATGCCAGCCACAAACCGAGACATCCATCTTGGCAGATGTCTTAGAGAAAAAAGTCCTGCCGCAAGTGCTACACGAGTGCATTTCCCATTTCCTTTCGGCCATAAATTTCTTCACAGCCTCCGAGTTCGTATCCACGCTGGATTCCTGTTCGGATTTCATGATCGTCCTCCTTTTTAGGTTGTAAATGAACAATTTTTAGAAACCCAACAAGGATTTCTTCTGGCGTATTCATACCACAAATTTTCGTTTTATACAAGCCCGCGCGGATTCCTCCCCAGACCCCTCCTCCGCGCGGGCAAAATCCAAAAACAAATTAGTCTCGGTTTTGAGAAAATCCATATCCCCAGAAAATAGTTTTCGCAAAACCGAGTCCGAATTGAAGCCCCGCCACACTGCCAGAATATCTTTACGGGCAGAACCCCAAAAAGAAAAATGCCCTTTCCATTTTAGAAAAAATCCACCCCCGCGAAAATCAAAAGAGCAAGGAACATTTTTTTCTTTTTGGGGTTGCCGAGTGAAGCGAGACGGTGGCGGGGCTTTCGTGAAGCGTACGATTACATTTCACATTACCACTTTCTCGGAGCGTGCCACATTCATTACCTCACTTTGTTTTGAAAGTAAGTGCGAGCTTGGTACAATAAACACACAAAGGAAAAAATCTAAAGCAGTTTAGATTTTTTCCCTTGTGCGCGATGCAAGATTTGAACTTGCCGCCTGCTCAACGTCAATGAGCCGCTCTACCAAATGAGCTAATCGCGCATTATACTTGACAAAATATTAAAAATGACGTGTGACCTCACGGAGAATCGAACTCCGATTACAGCCTTGAAAAGGCCGTGTCCTGACCGTTAGACGATGAGGCCAAACTAGGGAACCTCTCTCAAAAATAATTCTTAAAAATTACAAAATTCATGGCTACCATTATTTTTGAGAGAGGTTCCTGCAAAAATATAGCATTTTTTATAAAAAAAGTAAAAAAATACAAAAAGAAAAAGAAGATTCTTTTCATCAGAGAATTCTGTTATACTTTTGTATAATTGTATAATAAGAATGGTTTTACAGAGAATAAAAAGCAAAATAGTCGGTTCAGGGGTTCATACCTGGTACGGCAAATATGAGAGACCCATCTCTTCGTTCTCACTTGTGGCAGGATTTGTTTTTGATGCGGTAATGCTAAAGCGAGTTGATATGTTCTGGGAAAATATGTGGGTAATAGGTCACCTAGTCATCGTTGGTGTTTGTATGGTTTTGATACACAAAATAAAAGGCATAGCGGGCGATGAAGGGAACCCCGACAAGGCACATTTTTGGCTAGTTAATGTTATACAGTTCTTCTTTGGAGGACTGATTTCAGTTTTTCTAGTTTTCTATTTTCGCAGTGGCGACCTTGCTATCAGCTGGCCGTTTTTTCTCATTTTAGCTTTGGTCTTTTGGGCCAATGAATCTTTAAAGCGCCATTTCGTACGGCTTAATTTTCAGATTTCTTTATTTTTCTTGTCGCTTTTCTTGTGCGCCATATATCTTGTGCCAGTCTTTACCCATCGTATTGGTGCTGGAATATTTATTTTATCGGGAATTATAAGTCTTGCGCTTATGATAACTTTCTTACGAATTTTATCGTGGGCAAGTGGCAGGGAATTTCAAAAAAATAAACATCACATTGTTTTTTGGGTTTTGACTATTTTTACTGTTATGCATATTTTTTATTTTGCAAATATCATTCCACCCATACCTCTAGCCCTGAAAGATTCCGGTATATACCACTCTTTCCAAAAGGACTCTGCTTTTAATTATATTGTAAGTTATGAAGATATTGGTTGGACTAAGTTTTTATCTATATCTAGAGGCATCCATATTGCCTCCGGAGATACCATCTATGCTTATAGCGCGGTATTTTCACCAACATCCCTCAATACAACCATCGTCCACAGGTGGCAATACTACGATCCATTGGAGAAAAAATGGACTGATATGAGTAAAATCTTGCTTCCAGTGGTTGGTGGTCGTGACAATGGATTTCGGACATATTCAGCCATATCCGGCCTTTCTCTGGGAAAGTGGCGGGTCAATGTAGAGACTTTGCGCGGCCAAGTCATTGGGCGATTGCGTTTTACTGTTATCTTTGGCTCTGTGGGTACGTTAAAAACAAAAGTACTGAACTAACCAATATACAGTATTCACATAGCAATAATTATTTGATAGACTAAATACATGACAAATACTCCTCTATCTCTCCTAGAAATAAAAAAACTTAGAAGCCCTGTGCGCAATGTAAATAAAGAGCGCAAGGAAAAGATGAGCTCACTTGATTTGTTTGCTGTTTGGATTACGGAAAATATCGGCACGATGGGTTTTTTCTTTATTATTTTTTTCTGGACTGTTATTTGGCTTGGGTGGCATTTACTTGCCCCAAAAGAATTTCATTTTGACCCGTATCCCGGATTTGTCTTGTGGCTTTTTATTTCTAACGTCATCCAGCTTTTCTTTTTACCTCTGATTATGGTTGGACAAAATCTGCAAGGAATGCACGCCGAAGCTCGGGCTGAAGCTGATTTTGAAATAAATACCAAAGCCGAAAAGGAGATAGAAACTATTCTCATCCACCTTGAAAATCAAAACGGCATACTGAATCAGTTACTAGAGAAAAAGCCATAAAATAAATGCTTGACTCATTTTGTACAAAGTGTACAATTAAGATATGAACATAAAGACAATATCAACAACCAAAGTTAGGGCAAATATATCTGAAATCATAGAACGTGTGAAAAATCATGACGAGATATTTGTCTTTGGAAGAAGAAATAAGCCAGAGGCGGTGTTGGTCAAATTTCCAGATACATACAATCCGCGTTTTTCCGATATTACAAACATCAACGCCTATTCAAAAAGTTTCGATTTTTTGAAAGACGAACCTGATATCTACTCCTTTTCTGATATGAAGAAAAAACATGCATAAGCAGGGGAAAATCGTCCTCATACCTTTTCCATTTACTGATTTATCAGGGTTAAAAATTCGTCCAGCTGTTATTGTTTCAAACAAACCTGTGGGTGATGATGTTGTAGTAGCTTTCATTTCAACAAATATAAAAAAGAAAGAGAAGTTTGGAATTTTTATTAAAATGGATAGACAAAACGGACTGAAATCAGATTCCATCGTTCTCATCTCGAAAATGGCCACGTTGGAAAAGAAAATAATTGTGGGAGAAATAGGACAACTATCAGATATTCATATAAAACAAGTAAAAGAAAAGATAAATAACTTATTCTTGTAAGTTCTCGTTATTTGTTTTTGACTGAGGTAAAATGCCCTCAAAATAAGGGCATTTTACGATTTTACTTGACAAGTTACAGTATTTAGGTATATAATGACTAAGGATTTAGGTGAGGATTGTTTATGCCTCATCTTGTTTTTTCACAATTAACCACTGCTATGAAAGTAGCAGAAAAGGAAATGAGGAATATACCATGAAAACAATGGAACGTACCTCGACTTCAAAAGAATCGACGGTAAAACAAATTCTGGACCTCGCGGCTTTCGTTGCCAGTGTCCTCGTTCGACTCTCATTTGAGCAAGTAAAATACTTGCTCGGAAACAAAGATACTATCCTGCGAAATGTAAGGTACCCCATTATTAAGACAGCAATTCCAGGCAATTATTTTAATTTTAACTTGATTGATTTTTTAAAGCAAATTCACGAGGAGACATTTTT
>Ga0155189_109_pt1 | contig 5996 bp, 7 predicted proteins | sample RifCSPhighO2_02_FD_106157 | JGI IMG/M metagenome (GOLD analysis project Ga0155189, IMG submission 106157) | Candidatus Zambryskibacteria bacterium RIFCSPHIGHO2_02_38_10.5
CCCGTATGGAAATGTGAACTGCAGAGAGAGCTTTACGCAACGACTTTTTCTTGTCGTGCACGTTTTATTTGAGTCAGAGCTTGATAAATTTCAGGTCCACGATACAAGATTCCTTCAATGTAGGCATGGGGAACTTTAAGACGTGGGTCACGCCAGAGTTCAACTTTACGGCCTACAGCTTCAAAGGCCTCTTGGATGAGGTCCCTCGTTCCGTCCTGGACTTGCTCTGGATTAGAGTAGAGAATGACTCTCTCCGTGTATTTCTTTATTTCCCTATGTTTTTTAGAGATTGCATCAATGCCGTGGTGACGACCACCATCGTGAGCATCGATGTAGAGCAGAGAAGCTTTCGAATCGTCACGGATAGTAACGTGGCAGTGAAGGGCCTCAAACGCCGACTTGATGAGGGAAACCACACCCGATTCTCGCTCCGCCTCGGTGCAGAATATTTCAACGCTCCATGGATTCATACGAATCGGCAATTCTGGTAGGGCAATCAAGGGTTCTTTTTCTAAAATTGGCCGCCATACCACACTGATACCATTCTTCATTTTCCTAAGTGTTTTCTTTTTCATACTCCCCTTTCTGAATGTACAATTATCCTGCAGTAATTATAGCAGATATGACCAACACCAAACAAATCCACTGGAGGTGGATTTACTTTTTGTATAGGTTCTAGCATAATTAATACTTAAATCTATAATCAATGAACAATCATAATAACTGTCAAAATGGTTTTATCAATATTTTAGCTCTTTTGGTTTTGGCAACATTTATTGGCGCTTTTATTTATTTTGTGGTTTTGCCGGAAACAAACAAACAAAGAGGAGCAGACCAGAGCGCTTTATCGTTCCAAAAAGCTGGGCTATTCGGGCAACTTTGTCAGGGTAAAGGAACATTCAAACTTAAAACTTTTCCGCTGGATGTTAAAAACATAGAGCTTATTACACCAATGGGCAAAGTGCAGGATTCGCATGTTACCCCTACCGACCATCAATACATTATTCCTGTTGGAACCAAAAGTAGCTCTCTCATCACAAACAATCCGAAACAATACCAAATCAAAGCTCCGGCAGATGGTTACATTATCTCCGTTGAACTTTTTCGTGAACCAGTGGAACAGGCATATCGCAGTCAATTATACAGCGATAATTACCTGGTTATTTTTGAGCATTCTTGCGATTTTTACACACGGTTGATACATATTGACACATTGTCGGATAAAATTCTGGCGTCAGTTAAATTTAAAAATCCAGAATCTCAACACCCATACGCTTCACCTAGAATAAAAGTAAAGGAGGGTGAAGTCATCGGCACGGTCGGTCCGCACTCATTTGATTTCCAAATTATGAACGCCAAGACAAAAAACAGCAACTTAATCAGTCCGCAAAACATAGACTATTTCAGCGCTTATACTGTAGATACTTTTGACTATCTAGCCGAACCATTACGCAGTGAACTGTTAAAAAAGAATCTCATCAAACATAAACCCTTCGGAGGAAAAATCGGCTACGATGTCAAAGAAAAACTGGCTGGTAACTGGTTTTTGGTAGGGAGAGATAAACAAGAGCGCGAGGAATATTGGACAAAAAACTTGAGTGTGACATACGACCATATTGACCCTACTCAAATCCGTCTTTCTTTTGGTAATTTCAGCGCTTATCCAAAAGCTTTTGGAGCGCGAGGCAATGCGCCAGACCCTAAAGTGATAGAAGAAAAAACAGGGCTGGTAAAATACGAACTAGTCACTTTTGACTACTATTCCGAAGGGCAAAAGTGGGACGCTTTGCATTTTCTGCCAAACCTAACAGCTAAAAATAGTGATGAGGTTCTTGGTGTAGCACTTTTTCAATTATTACCCGACGGGAAACTAAAAGTAGAAACTTTCCCCGGCAAAACATCCTCTTCCGTCACCAGTTTCACCTCCACCGCCCGTCTTTACGAGCGATAAGATAGAAAAATAAATGAAATACCAAACTGTCAGACTTATAATTATGGTGTTTTTTCTTTTTCAATTTGCAATTCCGGCAAGATTTCCAATAATTGCTGCTGAACTATCAGCTGGATTTGCACCTAATTCGGTTTGGATATCCCGGACAAATGTTACAGACGGCGATTCGGTTAATATATTCACAGTTATCTATAATAGTAGCGACGAAGGAGTAACGGGTGAACTTGTCTTTACGATAGATGGTAAAACAATTGGTACAAAAAACTTTGCCCTTTTATCTGGAGAAACAAAAATTGAATCATTCCCATGGACAGCGGAGCAAGGTAAACACACTGTTTCGGCAAAAATCGGAAAGACACTAAATACCAACACGGGTGCAACTACAGCTCTACTCTACCAGACCACAACAAGTGTAGCGGTTGATATTCTATCTCCCCCACCTCCTTCAAAAACCACCAAAACACTTAACTTAGTGGCTTCTACTTTGGAAACCGCAGTTAGCTCATCTACTCCTATAATATTAAACGCCCTAGAGTCTTTGTATAACACAACAGAATCTTTTCGGACAGAACTAAAATCGTCCTTAGAAAAACAAATAGAGGAAGAACCACAGAAGGAACCAGAAAAACAGACAGAAAAATTAATTGAAAATAATGGAAAGGCAGAAAATACTAGGACAGCAAATTCAGAACAAAAAACTTCATCAGAAATACAATCGGAGACAACAAATAACCCAGAATTTTTAGGAGCAGCCCAAAGGCAAGCGGCTGCGGTATTATTATCGGTGGTCAGTTCAAAACCGTTATTTTATATTGCCCTCGGACTGTCATTTCTTTTTATACTTTTCTTGTTGCGAACATTTATCAAATCCCGAAGAAAAAGATTTTAAGACCTGTTACCTTTAGAGCCTGTTCAAAATCTAATGTCTAGGCAGAACATTCAAATTTCTTTGCGAAAATCACTTATTCTGACGAAGCATATCTAGATCTGTTGAGGAAGAATGAGTGATTTGCAGCAGAAATTTGAATGTTCTGACAGACAAGCTTGATTCTGAGCCAGATTTTGCGGTTAGATTTTGAACAGGCTCTTAACACGTTTCATATTACTTTCATAACAAATTAGGTATACTACAAAGTATGGAATCATTAATGAAAGCCGATATTTTCTTTTTTATATCATCTGTGGCAACGGTCATACTCTCGGTTTTGGTTTCTGTTCTTTTATTTTATTTCATCAAAGCTATGGAAAATCTCTATATTCTTTCAGAGACGCTTAAGGGTGGCTTGAGAGAGTCGGAAGAATTTGTGGTAGAGCTCAAAGAACGACTGGAAAATAACATGATCTTTCGTCTATTTTTCCTCCATCACGAAGAAGAAGACGGGTTATAGACAAGGATTAACAATGGTAATAACTTAATTAAAAAATGAAAAAAACAATAAAAAATGGTTCGAGCGCGGTAAAATTAACTCTTATAGGCGCCACTCTTGCTGGCCTTGCGGCCACAGCTTATTTTTTCCTTGGACCAAAAGGAAAAAAGCATCAAAAACATGCCAAAGCGTGGGCTATCAAAATGAAGGGAGATGTCATTGCCAAGCTAGAAACAGCTCGGGAGATTACAGAACCGATTTATCACCACATCATTGATTCTGTGGCTAAAGAATATGAAAAAGGTATGAAAGCCAGTCGAGCTGAAATTCTGTCTCTCTCAACAGACTTAAAAAAACATTGGAAAACCATAAGTCATGGAGCCAAAGCGGTCAAAAAAGATGTGACCTCTGGCGCAAAAAAGGCGATAAAGCGAGCAAAACAATAAATTATTTTGCCAATCTAAGGAATCCTAACAACGTCTGCTTTAATAGTTGGTTCTTTGTAATTTGGATTTAAATTTCCGCTGACAACTATATTATCCCCTATTTTAATATCTGTAATAGATATATTTTTGCCCTTAGAATCTAAAAAGCTTGTCCCAAAGTGGCGCGGTCCGTAATACGATTCGTCTGTTTGTATTGTCCACTTAAATTCGGCCAAATTCCAAAAAGTGCTAACTATAATAGTCTTGCCGGTTATAGATTCTACTTTAGCCCCTTGCAAAAATATCAGGCCGTTATTTGCAATATGAACTTCCATCATAGACTTGCCAGTAGGCGGAGTCCATTTTGGACTTTGGGCTATTGCAGTTTCTGTAACGGGTAATAAATGAGGCAATAAGTAAATAGAGGCAAACAAAAGAAAACTAAAAGCAAAAGAGAGTAGCGATATACCAGAAAAAACCGCTAAGCGAGGACTGCTTTCAAACAATGGAAATTTTTTTGCCAGCGTCTGCATACGCTTCATTATACAAATGAGCTATGTAGATAGCATGAACGAGAAGAAAAAAAGTTTATCGTCTATTAAATATATTGCCGAAAAATGAGCCAATACTTTTGATAGCCGAAGCCCCTTGATTAATTCCTTGTTGCATCATACCCCCACCATTGTCTTGACGTGGACTGCCTTGAGGCATTGGTCCGAATTGACGAGTATCAATACCGATATCTTCTGCTAATGTTTGGGCATTATCAAAGAAACTGAAAATATCATCTTCTTCAAACTCACCGCTTTTCAATATCAGAAAATCTTTGTCCACAGCATTCCACATGTCGTCAATGTTTTCTTCAGGATATTTTTTCTTGAACTTAAGGACAGATTTGCTTAAAGTCTTGTATATCATCGGCACTGAAGTAAGTTGTTTTCCCATCATTTGGCAATGGCCGATACTTTGCATTGTTTCACCAATGTCGCTTTGGTCTACGTCGGTAGAGCCAGCCGAAATTAGACTGACCATAGTAGTGGCATCAGAAATAGTAGTCTGACAATCCAAGGAAAGACTAATACCGGATTTTTTAAGTTTAGTCTGGATTTTAGATATTGCTTTTAAAACGGTGTTCAGTTGCTTACCCATGCGTTTATTATTGGCTTGTTGCTGTTTTTCCTGTTGTTTTTCCCACAGACTGGAGCCGGAATCGCTCTCTCCTCCTTGTTCTTGACCCTGACTAGAACGCGGAGAGGGAGAGTTTGTTGTCCTGGAAGGCATTTGACCAGGGGTCATGCTACCTTTTGGAGGACTACCTGGCATCATGTAATTAGTTCCATCTTTTTGTTGATAGTTTGCTCCGTCAGGCTGATAGCTCGCTCCGTCAGGCTGCTGGTAATTCTGGTAGTTTTGTTGCATACCTGCCCCACCCGGAGGGGGTGGAGGTGGAGTTTGAAATGACCCTCCAGTACTGCCAGTTCCTGGCGGAGGCATGGGTGGTGGAGGAGGAGGTGGAGGGGGTGGTTGACTTCCGCTAGGTGGCGGAGGGGTGCCAAAAGTTTCCTGAGCTAATATAAATCCAAATGGCATAATTAAAAAAGCAATCACAAAACTTGCCAGAAAAAAATTTTCATATTTTTACAATTTATAGTTATACAATAATTACTGACTTATTATAAAATTTTTATTGACATTGTTCAAGGAAAGTTATCAACACCTATCCTTTAACAGCATACGTTAGAATCCTGCTATAGCAGGATTCTAACGTATGTGAGTAAAATTATGTTATTAAGGAATAGATGTTGAGTTATCGAAGTGTATCCCTTAGCCACATAATTTTTCAAAGTCCTCGGAAAAAATCCCCAGACTTTATACCTCTATACCTCTTTGGGATAGACAAAATATGAAAACTATGATAGGGTTATAGCAGAGTTATTCCTCCAGAAATCTTCATGATTGTATCATGGGGGTGAGTAGATAATGGAAACGGATTGACATTTGACAAAAACGCCAAAGGACGGCTCAAAACCGTACTTCTGGCGTCAAAAGGAGACAAAAAGTGAGAAAAATGAATACAGTTCTCGTAGTTATCGTCGGTATCCTTTTTTTGACGCCAGGGCTTTTTGCCCAGGCGCAGACAGGAGCACAGGCGATAGACCCTCAAAAACAAGTAGAAACTCCTGTCTCGCGTGATGATTTACGCGCAGTCAAAGACGAGCTGAAAGCCACTCTTCGAGAATCGGAGAAACGCGG